>Ga0180438_10000157_pt1 | contig 145061 bp, 99 predicted proteins | sample SS_ome_12_FD_132455 | JGI IMG/M metagenome (GOLD analysis project Ga0180438, IMG submission 132455) | Hypersaline lake sediment archaeal communities from the Salton Sea, California, USA - SS_3_D_2 metaG | ecosystem: Environmental > Aquatic > Non-marine Saline and Alkaline > Hypersaline >... | reverse complement strand
TTCTTCTTTTTTCGCGCGAACATAGCCCCATTTTAGCTTTGGGACACCCAAAATCAATTTCGTTGTCAGTATTTACAAGGACTTACAGCAATTTTTCAAAGGAGTGTTGAAGTCAGGAAATAAAAGAGGCTTATACTGTATCGAATCAGTATAAGCCCCTGACTCCAAGCATATCAGCTTTGATCATAAATCAATTTTAACAGACGGCTAAATCACTGCTTAAAGCTCTGGTTCCGGTTCGGCTTCCAAAGGATGCAGACCAATATCGTCGAAATACATTTTACCATTACCACCGGGCGGATTGGCTTTATCTCCGATACCGATAGTAATCGTATTGACATCCGTCAGATTGATGCCCTTATCTGCAAATTCCTGCAGGGGGATATCCCATTGCGACCATCCGTGTATCCGGGTTGCTTCCGAATCGTCATGCGTCACAACCGCCGGTGTGCCCGTGCTATTAGCTATAGCGACATATATCGTCGCAGGATCGTTAACAAAATCACCACGGAACCAAATAGTCAACGTCTTGACGTCCGAAGCAGTCCAATCCCGCGTAGAATCCAGCGTCAGTGTCGCCTCAGCGTACTTGCCGTTAATATCATAAACATACGGCATAGATTGTTTACCGCCGTGAACGACCGTCGTTTCGGTATATGATGGTTGAGGTGGGTCATTGCCGATTAGAGCACCGTTTGTCTCAGTCATGCCATACCCATCGATCCAATATGCGAATATCGTATTGCTCGCCGGATCAGGCGGGTCGATGTCGTTGTAGGACTCCCAGTCGTCCACGACAAGATAATCGGCAGTCGTGAATGTCCAGACATTGCCTTTGCTCGTATTGTTTTGGGCATCGACCTCATCGATACGCCAGCAATAATTCGTATCCTGTTCAAGCAGTCCGGGATCATAGCGCTCGTCACCAGGATTTTTAGAGCCTTTATACTCCGGCGAAGCTGTTGTCGCGTTGCGTACGGTATCTTTGTCTGTGCCGAAATAGACCTGATGCGATGCAGCATTATCGCCTGCAGCCCACTTGAGAACCGTTAACTGATTTACATTTTCTGCCCCGCTATATGGATTCGGACTGCCAACGGCACCAGTAGTCGAAAAGCTCCAGATATCACCCCTTACCGTCTCGGTACCGTAAAATTCATCTACTCGCCAGAAATACGTTTTGCCTGATTCAAGAGGGCCCGGCCTATAGTTTGTCACACCCTGCGGGGCACCACCGGCGGCATCATTAACGGTGTCATAATCATCGTCGAAAAAGACGTAATGCAATATAGCACCTAAACCGGATTCCCATTCGAGAACTTCATTCGGATCCACAGATTCGGCGCTATCTGCCGGAGTCGGATTGTAAGCGGTCTTGGGAGCAACTAAAAGACTCCAGACAGGGCCGCTGTGCGTCGTGGTCCCATCGGCTTCGATATCCTCGATTCTCCAGTAGTATGTAGTACCCGGGACAAGACCATCCGGATAAGGAAATCCTGAGAATCCAATAGCAAAATCCGTATTGGTTTGGTTAGCCTTGAATGTATCGCCCGTGCCGGCCTGGACATCGTCAAAATTCTCGCCGACGTACACATTGTGTGAAGCAGCAAAATCTCCCGGTGACCAGCTAAGACTTACCCAAACATCGCGAACAATAGCACCATCAGCAGGGTCCGGATTACGTGGTTCCGGCCGGTCCCCTCCCACCCACAAAAACTGGCTTGGAATAGCCTCTCTGGGCATTGTTGAAGTTGACCAGGACAACTGGCATACGGCGCCGCCGCCATTTTCATAAAACTCCAGCACAATTGGATATCGCTGCCCCTTGGTCAGGGTAATATCGCCGCTGTCGTGGGTACTGCCATGATCTGTCCAGTTATCTATAAGCTGCTCATCATTCACCCACAAACGAATTCCATCGTCCGTCTGGGTATGGAAAGTATAGGTTGCCGTAGTCGGCGCTTCAACCTCGCCCGTCCACCTTATCATGAAATTATCCGCAGGTACTGCCGGATCCGGCGAATTGTCCCCCCAGTTGAAATTGACCATAGGATCCAGGCGCTTCATTAGCAAAGTTTGCCACGGGTTTGTCGTATCCCGTTCATAATACTCACCGATGAGACCTTCAACACCGTTGGCCAAGCCTGTTAGGCCCAGAAGAACGACAAAGCTAACAAAACAAATCAATTTATTAGACATAATAATCCTCCTTATATATGTTTAAGATATCCTCGCTTCGGCTACCAAAGCCAATAACCTGGAGAAGAGGCTTACACCGAACCTTCTCAGCATAAGCCTCTAACTCCAAGCTTGTCAGCTATTGTCATAAACCAAATTTAATAACCAGCTAAATCACTGTTTAAGGCTCTGGTTCCGGTTCGGCTTCCAATGGATGCAGACCAATATCGTCAAAGAACATGTTACCAGCACCGCCGGGCGGATTGGCCTTATCACCAATACCGATAGTAATCGTATCAACATCCGTCAGGTTTACGCCTTTGTCTGCAAATTCCTGCAGGGGGATGTCCCATCGCGTCCATCCGTGTATCTGGGTTGCGGCCGAATCATCATGCGTCACAACTGCTGGTGCTCCTCCGACATTAGCTATAGCAATATATATCGGAGCAGCATCGTTAGCATAATCACCATGGAACCAAATAGTCAGTATCTTGACGTCAGACGCAGTCCAGTCACGTGGAGATTCCAGCGTCAGGGTCGCCTCCGAGTACTTGCCGGTAATGTCATAGGCGTACGGCATTGATTGCCTGCCGCCATGAACTACAGTCCGCTCGGTATACGGAAGTGGCGGATCATAGCCGACAAGAGCACCGTTTACATTTTGATTGGAATAACCATCTATCCAATATGCAAATATCGTATTGCTGCCCGGATTGGGCGGATCGATATCATTATAGGACTCTATGTCATCCACGACGAGATAATCGGCAGCAGTGAATGACCAGACGCCGCCTTTCCACGGACTGTTCGGATTAAGGTTATTAACCTCGTCGACACGCCAGTAGTAACTCGTGCCTGCCGTGAGGGGGCCGGGATCATATTCCACATCATCAAGGTTCTTATTGCCCTTGTACTCCGGCGAAGCGGTTGTTGCATCACTGACGGCAGCTTTATCCGTTCCGAAATAGACCTGATGCGATTCGGCGACATCTGCCGCTACCCACCTGAGTATTGTCGTCTGCTTTACATTTTCGGCTTTATTATATGGATTCGGACTTCCGACGGCGCCCGGAGTAGAAAAGCTCCAGACCTCGCCCTTTAATGTCTCGAATCCATGGAACTCGTCGATTCGCCAGTAGTATGTTTTGGCTGGATCAAGAGTTCCCGGCCTATAGGTTGTCACACCCTGTGGGATACCCATGGCGGCATCATTGACCGTGTTATAATCATCGCCGAAAAAGACGTAATGCAATATGGCATCGAAACCCGGCTGCCATTCAAGAACTATATTCGGATCCACAGATTCTTCGCTATCAGCCGGCTCCGGATTGTAAGCAGTTCTCGGAGCAATCATAAAGCTCCAGACAGGACCGCTGTGTGTAGTGGTTCCATCGGCTTCTACATCCTCGATTCTCCAGTAGTACGTCGTTCCCTTCTCAAGGCCGTCCGGATAAGGAAATCCGACGAATCCAACGGCGTAATCCGTATTGGTCTGGCTGGCCCTTAATGTATCACCGGTGCCGGTCTGGACCTCATCGCTATCCTCACCGATATAGATATTATGTGAAGCCGCATAATCTCCCGGCTCCCAGCCCATAGGAACCCAAGTATCTTTTATGATAGCTCCATCTTCAGGATCGGGCTTACGCGGGAACGGCCTTTCCACAGACAGATACTCACTTGGGACAATTTCCTTGGTGATTGCCGGCGATTCCCAGGACAACTGACATACGGCACCGCCGCCGTTCTCATAGTATTCCAGGATAATCTCATATTGCCGCCCTGCCGCCAGGGTAATATTACCGCTGTCCTCGGTTGTACCATGGTCGGTCCAGTTGTCAATAATTTGCTCACCGTCCACCCACAGACGTATTCCATCGTCCGTATTGGTATAGAAAGTGTAGGTCGCGGAAGCCGGCACTGTAATCATACCTGTCCATCGTACCGTGAAACCATCGGCACTGATCAATGCATCCGGCGAGGCACTACCCCAGTTAAAATCCACTGTAGGGTCAACGCGTTCCAGAACTAATTCCCGCCAGGGATCACCTGAAGTACCGTGATAATACTCGCCCAGCAGGCCTTCTGCTCCATTGGTTACACCAACCAGACCCATTACCAAAACAATACAAACTAAATAAATCAATTTTCTACGCATAATAATCCTCCTTAAAAAAGTTAAGATAAGTGCGTTTTGGTCACATATAACCACAAATTCGGAGAAGGGGCTTATACCGAACTTCCTCAGCATAAGCCCCGAACTCCAAGCAAATATACCATACCAGCCTGCTCTACTACTTACGGTTGCACACTAATATCGTCGATGTACACTGTCCCAGTACCACCGGCCTGCTGAGTGCTGCCGATGCCAATCTTAATAGATGTTGCATTGGTAACATCAGCACCGCCGTCTATAAACGCCTGCAGTGGAATGGTCCATTCGACCCATTTGACTACTTGTACCGCGGCAGGATCTTCGTTCTCTACAGCAACGCCGTTGATAGCAACATAAATCGGATCAGCGTCATTCGCAGCAAGACCATATAAGAAAAGCTTCAGAGTGGTTCCGCCGTTCTGAGTTAAGTCTATGCCACCCAAATCCAGCTCAACTTCCGAAATCGCTGCAACGGTGTTATTGAAAAGGATCGGCATTGACTTGTTGCCTCCGTGGACGATGGACTCTTCCATATAGGAATTAGTGGTTAAGACACCCACCTCCGCGCCGGTTCCGTTGCCGGTAGAAGCCGGTTCGGTAGGATGGTTAGTATAACCAAGGCCGTCTTTCCAGAACCACCATATCTCTTTGTTGCCGATATCGTAGTCCTCGAAGTTGTCGATAACAAGGTAATCGGCGGTCGTGAAGCTCCAGACCAAACCTGCCCATGGACTATCGGCATCAACGTCATTAACCGAATCAACACGCCAGTAGTAGGTAGTACCCATCTCAAGTAATCCGGGATCGTAAATCTCGGCGTCAAGCTCGATAGAGCCTTTGTACTCGGGCGAAGCTGCATCAGCGTTTTTCACGGCTTCTTTATCAGTACCAAAATAGAGCTGGCTCGAAGCGGCTTTATCACCGGCATTCCACGACATAAGCATCGTCTGCTTAACATTTTTTGCATTATTTCCTGGATTCGGGATGTTGGCCAGAGTCGGCGGCTGCAGGGGACCGGCAGGAATAATCTCCTCGGTTAACGATGGCGCCGACCAGTATAACTGCTGTATGCTGTTGCCGGAGAAGTCCACAAATTCCAGTCGCAGCGTATGGACGCCGGCTTCCATGAACCTCGGTATCGAGGCATACTTAGTAGGTACCCAGTCAACCCACATGTCAATGACACGTTCGCCGTCAATCCAGAGCCTGGTGCCATTCTCACTGTTCACACTGAATGTATATGTATCCTCGAAGAGGACATTGAGGTCCGCCGTCCAACGCACCGACCAGTTGTCGTCCTGTAGCGGCAAACCCGGAGTGTCGGCCCAAGTAAAGTCGACTTGTTGATCGAGCTGTGTTAACACCGGTTCACCGGCTAAACCTGTGTTGCCGAAGTACTCGCCCTTCAAACCACCACCGCCACTGGTAGCAGTGAAGCTCCAGACATTGCCTTTATACGTCTGACGGCCGTCGGACTCATCAACGCGCCAGTAATAGGTCTTGCCTAACTCAAGGGGATCAAGTGCATAGCTCGTATTTATCTGTTGTGTAGAGCCGGTGGCATTGTTGACATCGTCAAAATTGTCGCCGAAGTACACATAGTGTAATTTCGCACCCCAGCCCGGGCTCCAGCTAAGGTCCGCATCCAGGTTTACAAACTGACCGTTATTAGGCGGACTGGGCTTCCATGCGGTATAAGGGGGAACCGTAAAGCTCCAGATATCGCCCTCGTGTTTTGTCTCTCCGTCGGCCTCAATTTCATCTACCCGCCAGTAATAAGTTGTTCCCGGAACAAGACCATCCGGAAAAGGATATGTGGGAAAACCGATAATCAAATAATTCGTAAGCGCATCTAAGTTACCGGCGAACGCATTGGGATCCCTATTTTCCACGTCGGCCAGATTATCGCTTACGTAAACATCGTGCGAAGCTGCACCATATCCGACCGCCCAGCCAAGAGTTGCATAAGTATTTTGGTAGACCTCATCATCAGCCGGAGATGGGGCAGAGGCTGTATATAGCCGTGTCAGTATCTCTATCTCGCCAATCTGCATACAGGTGTCGGTGGTCCCATACAGCTGGTTCCAGGTAGTCGGGAACATCAACTGATAGTGCTTGTATGCAACGCTATTGTCAAATGTCATGGGCGTTGTCGTCCACGTCCAGTCAGGCCAAGCCGTAGGGCCGGCGAAATCCACGATGCGGCCTTCGGCTATCAATGTATAAGGCCCATTGATGCTTTCGTTTGAGCCGGACAGCTCGTACGTGACAGGGGCGCATCCGGGGTACCCGGTGGTGTCATTGGCCGAGCAGAACCGCACCCCGTTCACCACTGTAGGACCCACGGCCGGTGTGACTCGAATGCCTGAAGGCTCTACATCCCCTTTGAAGTGCAGGTATTTCGTATATATATCGTCGTTAATGGCATTAGATGGTATTTCGTTGGGCGGCCAGCCGCTGTCGTCGCCACCGTCTTCTACGCCGTCGTCCGGGATACCAATAACCGTATCAAACGGGCTCGTCACGTCGACCATTCCCTGCTGTGCCATTACCATTGAACTCAATAGCATGGAAATCACAATGGCAAATACAAATAACAATTTCTTACACATAATAATCCTCCTTCATAATAAGGATGTTAAAATAGAAGCGACCGATAAGAATTTTACCCTCACTACATTTTTCGAATGTCTGCCCAGGACATCTTTTCTTGACTTGCCGTTACCTCCTTCCTTCAGTAACTAACTATATAAGGTAAAATACCTATCTCCGAAGCATACGGCTTCAGTCGTCTTGTTCATTCCGTATCGTGTGGAATGTCATTAAGAATCTTATACACTCCACCTATTGGGAAGCATAAAAACCCCCACATACGTCCCGATAAACGGCACGCGCTTCACCAACCTTAAATTTACCAAATTATACGGCTTCCGGTCAAGAAAAAAACGTAATTTTTCCCGTCTCATATACAAAATGAAAAATTTCTTAAAAGATTGGTTTTTAGCCCCGATTTCTTATAAAAGCTCTCTTTCCAGCTATCATCTATTATTGAGGATTATTCAAAACCAAAAATGCAGACAGTTTGTATACTTTATACTCTTCTATGCCGGCAATTCGCATAATCCCGGCCTTAGATTTTCCTTGACGGCAAGCCATATAATCTGGTATAAGTTAAGATTGGTGGTACATATATTAATTACAGCACACAATTAAGGAATTGTATTTGCCGAAAAGTGGGATTTCCTCAATTCCTGAGGGTATTCTATATAGCACAGAATGTATAAAACAACTGAAGCTATATGCTTCGGGGATTAGAATTTTACTGTATTAATTGTCTTGTAGTTCATAATAAGGAAGGAGGCTGCAGCAAACCGAAAATGCCCTTTGCCGGCATAATAAAAAGCAATTAGGGCGACAATCGTTATCAACCGTTCAATGTTAACTTTTTTACAGGAGAATATTAATGTTTAGTCCACTTGGGGACGCCTTACGGCGGAAATTGATTTATCTGGTGTTTTCTTTTATTTTCATATTTGCCACCTGTGGTGTGGTACAAGCCAACCTCGAAGGGTGGGAGGCAGTGATAAGCGATGCTAATCCGCTTCACTGGTACAAGCTCGATGAGACCGGAGCGGACTGCATCGATTCAGGCAGTGGTGGTTTAGACGGAACCTACTCTGGTGTCACATTAGGTCAGGAGGGAATCTTCGGCGCCGGAACAGCAGGGGGATTCGTCAGGAGCGACAACGATGCTGTCAATTTTACCGGTGCCACGGATCTGCCCGGTCCATGGACGGTGGAGTACATCGTGAAGGCATCGTTGGAAGCGGCGGCTCAGACGGGACAGGCTCTGAATGACGGCGACTCCACCTCGATTCGTCTTAACGGCTGGACAGGCCTGGGCGAGGCCGGCTTTACACAATATGGGGTCGCCGACTATCGGTTCACACCGGCCGCAGGTTTAACCCTGGAGGATCTTATCGTACTACCGGATGTGTGGATGCACCTGGTGTGGCGCAACGACGGCGGCGGTACGCAGTTGTTCTTCAACGGAGAACTCATGGGAACCAGTACGAACACCGTTGATCTGCCACGCCTGAGAATCGGCACTCATGGCGCGGGTGACAGTTTTGAGGGCGTTCTGGATGAGGCGGTTATTTTCGACCGGGCCCTGACAGATGATGAGATTCTTGCTCATGCTACTCCTACTTTTCCCGTAAAAGCTACCAATCCCTATCCGGAAGACAGCGTGACATATGCGGATACCTGGGTGAGTCTGGGCTGGACTGCAGGATCCACCGCTGCCTCGCATGATATATATATAGGTGAGGACTTCGACCAGGTAAACGAAGGAACAGGCGATACATTCCGAGGCAATCAGGGCTTGACATTGAACTTTGCTATTGTCGGCTTCGTGGGATATCCATATCCGGATGGCCTTGTTCCGGGCACGACTTACTACTGGCGAATCGACGAGGTTGAAGCCGACGGCATAACAAAACACAAAGGCGACATCTGGAGCTTCCTTGTGCCGCCGAAGGTCGCCTATAAACCCAGCCCGGTGGATGGAGCGGAGTACGTTGGACTGGATGTATCTTTCAGTTGGACTGCCGGTTTCGAAGCGGCACTGCACCATGTGTATTTCGGCGACAACTTTGACGATGTGAATAGCGCGGTCGGGGGCCCGCCTGTGATGACAACAACCTATGATCCCGGCCCTCTCGAAAAAGATAAGACCTACTACTGGCGCGTCGATGAATTCGACGGCTCTGTTATGCATAAAGGCGAGGTTTGGAGCTTAAGCACCATTCCCACTATCCCCATCAGCGATCCCAATCTCGTGGGTTGGTGGAGCCTGGATGAAGGTTCGGGGAGCTATGCCGTCGATCTGTCCGGCCATGACAATCATGGTATCCTCGTTGGTGACCCGAAATGGGTAGTGGGTCAGGTCGGCCAGGCGGTGGAATTCGACGGTATCGACGATTTTATTAATATTGGATTGGGCGCCGACGGTTACTTTTCCACTTTGAACGGTGGTTTTACAGTTGCCGCATGGATGAACCGTGCCAGTACCGGTACCTATGATGTCATCTTTGGTGCCGGCCGGAATCCTGAAGGAACTACCGCCGGAGCAGATAATAACGGCTGGAAGCTCTCTGTTAATAGTGGCGACGTGATAACTTTTACGACGCTGGGCGTACTCGATTACACAAGTGCGGTGGGAGTTCCGGTCGGACAGTGGATTCACTTAGCTGCCACCTTAAATGAGGACGGAACCGAAGCACAAATATATCTCAATGGTAATCTTGTAGAGACAATCACCGGCAGCAGTCCCGCCAATCCGGCGACCGGATTATATGCCATAGGTTTTGGAGGAACCTGGGCGCTAGAATTCTTCGACGGCACGCTTGATGAAGTACGCGTTTACGATAAAATCCTGACTGCCGAAGAAATCACACAGGCCATGCGCGGCGATCCGCTGGTTGCATGGAATCCGAACCCGGCTAATGGCGCAACACCGGACATCGATGCGGCGACAACTCTTAGCTTCTCGCCGGGAGATAACGCATCACAGCACGATGTTTACTTCGGTACCGATAGAGACGCTGTTGCCAATGCCGATACCACTACAGCCGACATCTATCGCGGCCGGCAGAGCGGCACGAGCTATACCCCTCCTGAAGGCCTCGAATGGGGCGGCGGGCCATATTATTGGCGAATCGATGAGTATAATACCGACGGCTCAATCAGCAAAGGAAGAGTCTGGGGATTTACTATAGCGGACTTTATTCTCGTTGACGACTTTGAAAGCTACGATGCTGGTGAGAATCAAATCTGGTTCTTCTGGCATGACGGCCTTGGCTATGGCGCAGTGGGTTCTGCCAATTACTACGCCGGTAACGGCACGGGAGCGGCCGTAGGCGATGAAACCACCGGCTCTTACACCGAGGAAACTATTGTAAATGGCGGACGCCAGTCAATGCCGGTTGTTTACGACAACAACAAGCTTGGTTATTCGAAGTATTCAGAAGTCGAACTTACGCTGACCGCTCCCAGAGACTGGACCGGTAATGGCCTTGCTGAATTATCGCTGTGGTTCAGAGGTTACCCTGCGTCAACTGGCAGCTTCGTCGAGAACCCCGTCGGCACATATACGATGACAGGCTCCGGCGCAGATATCTGGGACACCTCAGACCAGTTCCACTTTGCTTATAAAACACTCACCGGCGCCGGCTCGATTGTTGCGAGAGTTGACAGCGTCGAGAACACTAACGGCTGGGCCAAAGCAGGCGTTATGATACGTGAAACGCTCGACGCAGACTCCGCTCATGGAATGATGGTAGTGACACCACTTCAGGGTGTTTCCTTCCAGCGACGCAACGCAACCGGCGGCGCCAGCGCCGACGAGACGACGGGCGGAATCTCCGCGCCGTACTGGGTGAAGATAGAGCGTGACTTGTCCGGCAACTTTACAGCTTACTCTTCAACGAACGGCACTACATGGCAGATGCAGGGGACACCTGACAATATCTCAATGGGTGTGAATGCCTATATCGGCCTGGCGGTGACCAGCCATGCCGCCGCTTTGACATGTCAGGCAGTATTCTCCAATGTCACGATTACCGGCACGGTCGGTCCCCAGTGGACGAACCAGGATATCGGCATTAACAGCAACGCCGCTGAGCCGCTGTACGTAGCGGTTTCCAACGTCGCCGGTGCTTCTGCGATAATCACTCATGACGATCCGGCTGCGGCACAGATTGACACCTGGACCGAGTGGGTTATTTCACTGCAGGCTTTGGCCGATCAGGGCATAAACCTTGCCGATGTTGACAGAATTGCTATCGGCCTGGGCAACAGGGGCAACATTACAATCCCGGGCGGTTCGGGCAAGATGTTCTTCGACGACATCAGGCTGTACAAATTGAGAGAAGCTGCTGAGTAGCAAATACCGCTGTAGCGGAAATAACAGCAGATTTTGCACTAATTCGGGGCCTATACTGATTGATTCGGTATAGGCCCCGTTTAATTTCCCGCCATGGCAGAATATCCTACGTGGTATTCTACTTTTAACTAAAGTAACTTGCGGAATTTATCGAAGAAAGTGTGTAGATATTGTTAACGCTACTGTTACGTACATAAGGTGTAATATCGATTAAATATAATAACGACAAAGGCACAAATCTGAAAAAAAACGAATATAACGTTCCTGAGATGCAAACTGAAACTAATAAAACCAATTCCGAAGAGCCAAACGAAGAAGCTGTAATAGTGAAAGAAAGTGACGGAGAAGAATCTAAACAAAAGTCACAATCTGTTGATGAAATACTTACAGAGATAATTAATACCCATAAGATTACAGAGGAGATTCAGACCGAGCATGGCCCTGAAGATATAATCGATCCTGGAAATGATACTCCTACAGAGCAAAATGAACACGTAAATGCCCCAATACAGGAACCTGATACATCATCTGATCAGAATGATGCTACTCCGGAGCCTCATGATCTTGATGGCGCTGCAGAAGTAACTGCCCCAGCAACCCAGACGAAAGAAGAAATCGGAATAAGTAAAATCTTCGAAGCCATCCAGAAAATAACTCAGTCACAAACAGACCTTTCGGGTGAGCCGGCAACAGGCAAAATTTTCGAAGCCATTCAGAAAATGACTCAATCACATACAGATATTCCGGGACAATCCGCACAAACGCAAAAATCAATACCCAATAGCACTGGTGGAATTATAGAGGATGCTAAGATCGAGCAAGCCCCGGAAGAAACAATCGACACCGAAGATACTGCTGTTGAAGAAACATCCGCCGAGCCAACCGACGTCGGTGAGATTGCAGAGAATGCTCAGACCGAGCAAGTCCCGGAAGAAACAATCGACACCGAAGATACTGCTGTTGAAGAAACATCCGCTGAGGCAACTGACGACGGTGAGATTATAGAGGATGCTCAGGTCGAACAAATCCCGGAGGAGATAATCGAACCTGAAGATACTGCTGTTGAAGAAACATCCGCCGAGGCAACCGACGTCGATGAGGCTGCAGAGGATGCCCAGGCCGAGCAAGTCCCGGAAGAGACAATCGATCCCGAAGATGCTGCTGTAGAAGAAGCATCCGCCGAGGCAACCGACGTCGATGAGGCTGCAGAGGATGCCCAGGCCGAGCAAGTCCCTGAAGAAACAATCGATCCTGAAGATGCTGCTGTAGAAGAAGCATCCGCCGAGGCAACCGACGTCGATGAGGCTGCAGAGGATGCCCAGGTCGAGCAAGTCCCGGAAGAGACAATCGATCCTGAAGATGCTGCTGTAGAAGAAGCATCCGCCGAGGCAACTAACGACGGTGAGATTATAGAGGATGCCCAGGCCGAGCAAGTCCCTGAAGAGACAATCGACACCGAAGATACTGCTGTTGAAGAAACATCCGCTGAAGCAACTGACGCCGGAGAGATTGTAGAGGATGCTCAGGCCGAGCAAATCCCGGAAGAGACAATCGATCCTAGAGATACTGTCGGCGAAGAGCAAAATGAAGTCGAAGAATCCCTTATGCAGGAACCTAATATATCTTCCGATCAGGATGATACTACTGCCAATTCCAATGATACTAATAGCATTGACGAAACCCTTGCCCCCGCACCCGAGAAGGGCGAAGAAGCTGAGATAGATAAACTCCAGGAAAACGCTCAGGAAAAAGCTCAATCACATGCAGACCTTCCGGGACAGCCCATAACGGAGGAAATATCAACGCCAGGTATCATCAGCAGCCTTCTTGAAATATGTGCAAAAGACATTATGCAAAACCAGGTCACCTGGGCAAGTCCGGACGACAGCCTGCAGCAGGCGATTGCACAGATGCAGCAGTCGGATGCCGGTTATATCATGATCGGGCAGAATGGAGCACTCGAAGGCATCGTCTCAAAATCCGATACTACAAGGACGATGAGTCCCTACTTGCAGCCGATATTTGCGAAATGGCGCCGGCCCCTGGACGATGCGACTCTCAAAATCAGAATCAAATGGATTATGAGCAGGCCCGTCCACACCATAAAACCGCAAACTCCACTTGCAACGATTATGGAACATATGAGCCAGTTCCGCGGGCGATGTTTGCCCGTGATGGATGAAGAAGGCAACGTGCAGGGCCTGGTAACAGCATTCGACATCTTCCGGGCATTGCTAAAGAGCAATTCGAATACATGCTCGACAGAAGAAGCTCCCCCGGAACTCGCTAAAACAGCATCATCTACTGAGACAACATAACATCCAACCGGCGTAAATTAAATCGAATGAGAGTCGGATTATATAAATGGCCGTACCGGCGAAACCCGGCTTTGTGATTAGGGTGGACTATGCTTCGGTCTTTTCGAAGAGTTCATAAACGTTGAGCAGGGCCTTCATTATGTCGGTTACAGTGACTATCCCCCGAAGCTTTTTATCTTCGTCAACCACAGGCAGGCAGCTTATCTTAAGCTCGTACAGCATTTTTGCCGCATTATAGAAAATACAGTTTTGCCGGATGTGCGTGACATTCCGCGTCATAATACTTGTGACAGGCAAGCTCAGGCTTGGATCTCTGGTGTCAACATGAAAAAGACTGCTGCGAAACGCATCCGTCCCAGGCAGACGCTGGCCACCGACAAAAGGAAGATATCGCAGGACGTCTCGATCAGATAGTATCCCGACCAATACCCCTTCCGTATCCACTATCGGCACGTGCCGGAACTTCCCATTCTTCATCGCCTCCATCGCCGCAGCAAGGTTGTCGTCGTTGCCCAGGCAAACCACCTGTTCAGTCATAATGTTTTTAATAGTTTGGAAGACTGTTGTGAACAGCGATGTCACATCATCAGCATCTCTGAGAACCTTATCGGCAGACAGAGTTTTATTAACTTCAAGGTCCGTTTCATTCGGTCTCTCAGACAACCGGCATATCGCATCGAACCTGACTATCAACCTCATAATATCCACAGTAGTGACGACGCTTACCAGATCATCGCCATCGAGAACCGGCACCATATCAACGTGATTATCCAGCATGACTGAAAGCATTTTCACAATGGATGTCTCCGGTGATACGGTTTTAGGTTTTCTTGTGACTATTTGCCCCAGGAGTTGCCGTTGAATTTTCAGGTTCGTTTTTCCAGCAGCGTCTTTTATGGTATTGGGGGAAATCTGTCGCAACACATCTCTTTCTGAAATGACGCCCACAAAATACGGCTTTTTCTCCTCTCCGATCGGAATATCCACAACGCAGAAGTGTCGGATGCCGTCCTGTCTCATTAACTCAAAGGCTTTCCCAACTGTATCGTCCAGAGTCAGAGTCTTGACGTTGTTGGGCATGAGATCCCTGACAACACGCACGAATTGAAAAAAGACATCTTTACCGGCACGCATATCATCGATTAAATCGATTAGCCTGAATCGGTCGTTGGACATGTCTCCTGCCTCCCATTGGACATGGGCAGGATCGTCTTGTTCTTTCGGACGGCTTATAGTGCTGGAAATCGGCTTTTGCATGACCAAATTATCCCCACTAAATAGTCTCATTTACCCCATTCTTTCATCGACAAAGGAATACAACGACTTTAATACGTCAGCAGGGATTATATTGGGACAGCAGCAATCGTTATACTGTGACAAGAGACCTATAATCTTCATGGTATCAATCAATAAGAGCAGAAATTGAAGTTTGTCGAAGATGTGAACCTGGACTATCTTTACCCTCTCCAGGGGCGTTGCCTGATGAATTTACTTGACAAGATGTCCTTAGCGATAATCACATCCTCTCTAACCTGAAAATCAAACATACCGGCACAGATAAAATCAGCACCATTTTCATAGGCATACTTGAAGGCATCGCTCGGATGGATGGCTCCGGCAGCCATAACTTTATAAGCGATCCAGGGCTTGTCCACATTCCGCATAAATTCGATGGTCTTCTCCGGCGTCTTTGACCAGATATTGTCGTGCTCCGGCTGACCGTCCACTGACCAGTACTTGTGGCTGTGAAGAGTTTTCATATAGAAATCGACGCCGACATTCGCCTTTTCACATTCCATGGGTACTTCGATGCTGTGCCCGCCGACGCCCGCAACGGCACCATTTTGCTTAATGAATTCTACTGCTTTCGCCAGAATGTCAACCCGGCCTTCTTCGACACAGGTGTCGGCGACGCCGCCGTGAACATATACCGCAAGGGCCCCGTTATCGATGGCCGACTTCGCTTCGCTTAGCGGGTCGTCTGCCGGCATTTTGACCTGGGCTATCCACTGCAGCTTGCCGCCCCTGTTGTTCCAGTATTTGTTAATGATCCTGATGCAGTGCTCGTCGAGCCGGAGTATCGCGGTATTAATGCCGGTTTCTTCGCATATCTCGAAAGTCTCCATTACTTTATCGTCGGTAAAGTACTGTCTCAGCAGGTCGGAGACGTAAATCAGGTCCCTGCTGTGGGCGAATCCGCTTATCAAATTGCCGCCGCAGAAGATTCTGCTGATTGTGATGTTGCCGATTTTGCCCATCGGCATCCCTTTTGCCGAACCTGCGGGCGTTACAGCAGCCGGCTTTCGCGTGGTCGCTGCCAATAAGGCCTTCTCTTCAAAACTCAAAGCAAGGGCCGCCGTCGGAGCAACAATTGATTTCTTTAAAAAACCCCGTCGATTCACGTTGTCAGACATCTTTCATCTTTCAATTAGTTATTCAAAAAGTACAAGCACAATTATAAATGATTTTCCCTTTCCTGTCTAATCCTGCAGCGGAATTCGTGATGCTTAGCTTTTGCCACGGGCTTCAATTGTACGCGTCATAAGACCGTATCTGCTACCGGTGAGATAGTGCAATGTGTGGAATTTCTCTGGTACCCATCGCCCCTCAAAGAATTCATCCTCGGCCAATGCTCGAACGACCTTGCATATCAATAAATCATGCGATTCCATCTTAAAAGTCTCGACAAGCCGACATTCCAGATGTCCGGCACACTCCTCTATCAATGGCGGCCCAACCATCCCGGCGGCAACCGGCGTCAGGCCGCTCTCTTTGAATTTATCGATACCCCGGCCTGTTACACATCCCACATAGTGAGTTTGTTCGAGCAATTCTTCACCGGGGATATTTATGACCAGCTCGTTATTTTGCTTTATCAGCTCATAAGAATACCTGACATGACTTATAGCTAATAATATCAGGCACGGATTAGCGGTGTTTACCGGCGTCTGCCAGCTAAAGGTCATCACGTTCGGATTTTCCATCGTACCGGACGTGACCATGACAACGCAGCCCGGCTCGACCAGCCATTTCGCCTTATTCAGTTCAACTTCTTTTTTCATTGCCGGCTCCCTTACAAATAAAAAAGAAGTTAATTCTGAACATCCCCCAAAGCAAGCACAAAAACCGCCGAAAAAGTGAATCTATATGAAGTGAACAGAAAAAAGCCTCTGTCTATACTCCCAAGAATTAAGAACGTACAGACAGAGGCGTCCCTCAACATGAGTATTAGAACTCACAGCCTTTTGTAGAACTCATATTCTTATGATAATTTTACAATGTTCTACGTCTACGCATCCAACTGACAAGACTCACACCAATAGTGCCCAATAAAACAGCACCCGGGGCTGGGATTACACTGGGAGTGGCAGAAAGCGAAACATCGTCAATGTAGATAACTCCGGAAGAGCCATACACTGGGTTCCAGTTGTACTCAGTAGCTCCAAACTTATTCAAAGTAACGTCTCCAAAGCCCGGATGGTGAAATTCCTTAGGCGTTATTTCCACATCGGTGACGGCAAGTTCACCATTAAGCCAAAGATCCCCAGTCAAACTTGTAAAATCCAGGTCTGCCCTGACGGTTACCCATGTGCCTACAGTAAACTCACCGACGTTAATGTAAGGGGAACCAGGTATACCAGTCGTGAATGTAACTTCCCCGACTGATCCGTCCCAGACATTAATGCCGAAGCGGTTGTAAACTGGTCCCTGATTGCCGAAGGCCTCCGGGAAACCAATCCATGCGGCTCTAACTGGAGGATTCGCATCAGGATATACAGAAATCTCATAGCTGAACAGGTCCGGCAGCTCAGGGAGCTCCACGTAGTCGGTCCGCGACCATGTTGGTCGACATTGGAGTCGGAACGACCGGCTACCACTATTGGCTTGTTCGTCTGACACGTACGCAGTTATCCCGCTGAACATGTTTTGCCATCCGTTCTCGTCCGGATAGTCACCGACCGAGATGTTCTCGAAACCGTCATAAAAAGGAAGTTCGACAGGAGCAGCGTAAGCATAGCCAGGCCCAATACTCATAAAGAACAACAATCCTAAAAACACTCTTGTCATTTTCATCTTTTTTTACTCTCCCTTAAAATTTTAATATACATTGATACGAACTTTAATATCCGGGATAACTAATACAAGACAACATTTCCTTTCCCGGATTAGTTCAACTTACCTAAAATCTTTTTAGGCTTCACAGTCACAAGACAGAGACTGCAATAATACACGAAAGCAAAAAAACGCTCTTAGCTTATCAATGAGACCGAAACTTTTGTTATTTCTGCTCTAAAGTGGCCTCGCTCTCATATAAGCAAACAAATGGCAATCTATTGTTGTCAAAAACTATAGCATGGTCCTCCTTGCTGTACATTAGGTAAGGTTGCCAATCAGGCAAGATTTGGATAAACCACAATCAAAATAGAAAAACAAATAAGGGTGGAAGGCAAACAGCATCCTCTACTCATGAAGCCAGCATCTCGTTACCTAAACACCACCTCTCCATTTCTTGCCGTATTACCTTACTCCAATTCTGTCCATTACCCAATACTATCAGGTTTTGCCCAGGAACCGTGGATCCAGAATACGGTGAAATTATAGATAGCCGTAAACCTCACTTATTTTGCCCATATATACCATGTGCCCCATATTGACAGCAAGAAATTTTTCCAAAAATCCGAATATTTTTTTGTAACATTGTCCGAAATACTGGAAAACAGTTCAAAAAAGGGTGCTTTAGCTGGATTAAGGGCGTCTTTTGTGGTGACTACGTATTTTTAAAAAAATATCCTTGTAGTACAGGGAAAGAATAGAAAAAAGTGAGCTTTTCGACAAGGCTGACAGAATCAATTAGATAATAAAGAGTCATGCCGGATTACAGGATGTCCGAAATTCCGCATTTTACATTTTATACCTTTAGTCTTCTTGCGGACAGAGACCGTAATAAGGTATTGAAGTGCTTTTTCTTTTGTTTCTATATGGCTGTTGCTTACCTTTTCTTCTAAAACCTTATGATTCGATAAACATCATTAATTTTTATCACTCTAAGATAGGGCTGAAGCATCTAATCTTTCTCTGATCTTGTTCACCGCTACTAAGTCACAATATTGCTAAAGGCTACTTCGTTATCCGGATGTCATCCACGATATATACACTCTCGACCGTGTCTGACTCTGTGGCCATTCGGGGAGCAAAGAACTGCAGGCGGTGAAGATCGCCAAAATCTTCTACCAGCAAGGATTTCTGCGATATCACGACTTCATTATTGATGCAAACAGAGTACGTTCGCGCATCCAGGTCCAGTTCTATATGAACACGATGTGCCTCGCTCGGATCATACGACCCGGCCAGTGCTGTATAGGAAAAGTCTTCCCAAAGATGATAGGCGCCATCGTATAGTTTCAAGATCAGAGCCGACTCGTTCGCAGCCGACCGAACCGAGATCAAGAGACCAGCAACATTCTGTACAGGCACCACCTGGCCGTGCGCTCTGAAGTCTATATAGTATACACCCGCCGTGTGAGGTGCACTACCATCATCTCCGACAATGGCATAGACTGTGGTTCCCTCTTCACGACCACGAGCGATCTTAAGAGCTTTCGATCCTAACTCTGGCGAGTTCACGACCTCACGGTTGATCAATGTTCCGAAGGTTTGCAAGCTTGCTCCAGTCGGTCCATAGTGTCCGGGAATTGCCGCAGCGGGCGGAGAACCAATCTGGTCACTCTCAAAGTCTGCTGTAAAGATCTCGCTGGAACCCTGCTGCGAGCAGAACGGGTTGCCGGGCGAAGAGGGATTAAACTCATAAGCTCCCATATCTACAATTGGCGGCGTGCCCGCGCCGGTATTAGTCGTAAAGGGATCATCCACAAAACGCTCCATTCCGTCAAGATCGATGTTAATACCGTCAGGCACAGAAATGTTATTACCCGCATCAATGCAAGGTGAGCCTGCAGAGAGACGCCCATCGCCATCATTGAACAGTGGATTGGCTGAAATGACACCGCTGCCCCATTCGACGGTGGATTCAGGATCGGCGTGCAATCCCCACCAACTACCTTGCAGGTCACAGAAATCAATGGATAATTCAGCATAGCCCTGTAATGCAATCTGAGTGCCCGTAGCGGCGGTATTGTCCCAGAGGATGCAGTTCGTCAGCGTCATGTGATTATTGCTGGGCATCAAACCGACGCCTGCATTGCAGACGGCGCCGCCAAGAGGTGCTGAGTTACTCACGAAAGTGCAGTTTATGAAAACCGAGTCACTGTCTTGAGCATATACAGCGCCGCCATAGCGCACTGTTGCTGAGTTTTGAACGAACGTACAGTTGACAACTTCCGCCTTGGAGGAGCTTTTAATCTCTATAGCCCCACCATTCCCAAGCATTGACGTTGTTGATCCAGCGAGAGTGGAATTTTTGACGAAAGTGCAATTGGTGAGCTTCGGGTTGCTTTGAGTGCTGATGAGCATCCCACCGCTCCCAGATTCGGCTGAGTTCTGGAAAAACGTACACTTGAAAACCGATGGGTTACTCGAATATCCATTGTACATGCCCCCACCACGTTTTCCGGCCCAGTTTCTTGTGAAGATGCAGTCGTTGACCACAGGGTTACTGTCGATCAGGTTGGCCATCGCGCCGGCGCTATGTGTTTGGTTTTCGATGAACATGCAGCCGGTTACGTTCGGATGACACGAGTCTTGGTTATGCATCCCGCTGCCGTAGTCAGCATTGTTATAGAGAAATGTGCAATTGTAGACCTTTGGGCTGCTCTGTTCGCGGTTGGCCATCCCTCCCCCTCCATATCGAGCAGAGTTGCTGATAAAGCGACAGTTTCGAACGGTAGGACTGCCGCCCTCATTCGACATTCCGCCACCGAACATGTCGGCATATTCATCCTGCCAAGCGTTGCCATGCATGATGGTGAAGCCATCCAGCACAGCGGTGAGAGATGTTCCGCTGCCGGTAACGATGTGATAGACGTTGTCATCATCGGGGACGCCTGCCACATCGTCACCATTTAGGTCCCCGCTGAGGATAGTCTCATGCAGCAGCCAATCTCGCTGCTCAAGGGAAGTTTCGTCGCCCTTGAATCCGCCATAGATCGACACGCCGTCTTTGAGTTGGAATGTGGCCTGGCGGTCACCAGGTGTCTGACCGCCCCCTTGATCGGGTCTATAAGTTCCTTCCGCGACCCATATGTGGGTATCGCATTCAAGAGGCGCAGCCAGGGCATCTTGAAGGTGATTGAAAGCATCCGCCCAGTTATTGCCGTTGTTTACCCCGGTAGCGTCAATGTCAACAAAGAGAGTATTGCCCACGACAAAACTCCAGACATCTCCTTTGTATATGACCGAGCCATCGAATTCATCTATCCGCCAGTAGTAAGTTGTTCCCCAAACGAGATCGCCGACAAGAAAAGACGTTTCGGTCTGTCTGCCTCGAAATGTGCCGCCTGAACCAACGGCAGCATCCACCTCGGCATAATCATCACCGAAGTACACATCATGTAAAAGCGCACTGTCTCCGGGCGACCAGCTAAGCATTACCCAAGCATCCCCAATGCAAGCACCATCGGCCGGATTGGGATTAGAGGCCTTTTCACCTCCGGGAGCGGCTACGCATTCTATCAATACCAGGAACACCGAAATTGCCAGCCAGAATTTCAAATTTCCATTCGTACACATTTTCATTCTCCTCTTTCTGATTCACTCTTGACGTGGACGTTCACATATAACTTCCACAGTTAACGCTATTACGGCTATTACGAACACAGTTCCGCCTTCTGCTTATGGTATAATATTAAGTTTTTTTTGAAGCACAGCAACAATATAAATGGTAATGAATTCCATAGCCAACAATTGTCGAAAAATGGAATTCTGAACATGCTTATCTCCCTAAAAAAGATTTCCATCTGAAATTATCGAAGAAACCGACCGCTTTATATCGTGCTTATAGTTGCTGTTCTATATTTTTACTGTTTTCCAAGTATTGAATAAAAACAATCCATCGTTCGGTTTTGAGGCGTTTCTCAAGAACCAAATGTTGATAAGAAAATTGGGATTTTTTGAAAAAAAGCGAAAAAGCGGCTAAAAGCGTGGATTCCTGCCTTCGCAGGAATGACAAACATCAATAATCCGCGTTTGTCTGCTTTAATCAGCGGTTAATGAATAATTCTCTTAGAATCCGCATGGGCAGCGAAGCTGCGCCATCCTAAATGTCTGGATGCCCTTACGCAGTACGCCATACGCAGCACCCAGCACGAATATAGAACGCCGTCTCACGGACATTTCTTTGAAATTTGACGGAATATGCCCGCTTTTTTCGATTGCCGGTCGTAGAATACTTAAAATGATTATTGATTAGTGATGATTGATTAATGAAAGGAATAAGGCAAAAGTCAAAAGTCATAAGTACAGAAAATCAGGTTGTCAGGAAGGAGAGCATTAGGATATCAGAGTATCAGGATTGAATATCGAACGGATTCCTGTTTTCACAGGAATGACAATTTTATTTAGCCCCCAGATTTACTCTGGGGGTTGTTGAAAAAACAAAGCCAATTTTCGAAAGGGCAAAATAAACGTAACATCTTATATGTAAGGAGGTTATGGCAAGATTCCGCTTTACAGGGCTCGAAAAAACAAAGCCAATCAAAGCCAATTATACTTACAAACAGCCGCTGCGGACAGACAAAAAAGGCCGAGCTGAACTTAAGCCCGGCCACGGTTTGTGCTGGATGGATTGCTTCGAAAGCAAATTATGAAAAACTTATCTACGTCTATTGGAACCGGAAGACCTATATTGTACGAAGGGATCGAAATGACCTCCATACTCGTCATACATGTCCGCTCCTCCCAGTATAGGATAGGTAAGAAGCTTTACACGCTGACGGAACTTATCAAAATCGAGATCGCCCTTGGAAAATCCATCGATATCCGACTTTTTCGTGCGAATAACAAGAGTTACAGGCGAGGAAAATCCTATGTCTTCTAATACCTCTAACGAATTCCCCTGTATTAGCCTTTGTGTCTTTGCACCATCAGGACCTTTTTGTACTACGACTACCTGCCCCGGAGCACCGCTTGCGTTTACGATTGATACGCCGGTAGATTCTCCACCTCCGACGACTGTCAGAATCACTGATTCATCCGGCTTCAAACATCGGATATTTGCAGCGTGTTTTAGCGTTTTAATCAGGGTTGTTTTAAGGTTTTCCACCTTCTCGGCGTCATATTTGCTTTCCGGGCGGTCTTTTCTGCGGTCTCTACGGATCTTTTCCGGCTCATATATTTCCTGTCTTATCTCCCGCCAGACAGGATCACCCTGCTCTGCTTTTTGTGTTTCCTGCTCTTGCTCCTGCACATCGGGTGGAGGTGAGAGCGGAAAGTCCACTTTCAGCAAAAACAATGCCCCAAAGCCCTGCAGGTACATGCTTTGTATCTGCCCTCTGCTACTACCCAGTAACGCTCCGTATCGTTCACGCCGGCCGGGGATAAAAATACTGCTGCCAATTGTGGTGACTCGCTCCTGCTCAAGGTTTTTCTCGAAGATCCGAGACATAACGTTCATATCTTCGTTTATTGTTATAAGGTCTTGTGTCGTAGTTTGCTCGGAAGGTATCACAAGAACCGTATTACTACTGCCGGACTGCGACCTGAAAGAGATCGAACCAATAAGACTATCGAGTTCCTGGCTCACCGCTTGTACAGGCGTCGGTGCTGGAGCAGGCGTTGGCAGCGATGGAGTAGGGGATGGAGTTACGGATACGCTTGTTTGAGCCTGTGCGAAAGCCGTCACCAACAAGCTTAATGCTACGGTTAGAATGGTTTTGGTAAACGATTTCATTTTCATGTCCTTTCAACTTTATTTATCAGAATTTTCAGTTTCATCCAGATTCGTTTGCTCGGATTGGGTATACGATATAAAGTGTGCCAAACCTTGCTTAGTTCGCATTAACTCATCTTCCGTCTCCAGGGCGAAAGTTGCAAAAGCATTGCTCAATTCGTCTCTATCTCTGAGCCTGTTCGATTCGATCTGTTCGAGAGCTGCCGCAATCCGTTGCCTGTCCTGGCTTTGCGCTTCATTGAAAGACTCAATGAGTTCTATGAGCAGCTCATTAGTTACGGCGTTGGAAGCGGTTACGGATTGCAGGACAGCACGCCTCAGGTCCTCACGATACTGCTGAGACAACTCATCCTGGATTCGGACATAAGCGTTCGCCAGGCCCAACTGCAAATATTGCTTCGTTTCATCAAGCAGGCTCTTACGAATTTCCGGTTCGAGAGCGGCACGAATCTGTGCCATATCCGGCGCTCGCGGAGCTGACAGCCGGCCGGTAGCATAACCGGCGGCAATAAGCAGCACAGCCGCGGCAGCAATTTTTGTGAGACCTTTGGTAGCCCTAAGACCTTCAAAAAGCAGGATTCGATTCTTGTGCTGAACCGTATCTGGTTCTGCGGCCTCAGTCAGCTTTGTAAGGGTTGAATCGGCCAGTTCTTGTGGCGGGCCCGGTGGAATCTGGTCATTCTTGAGAGCTTCTACCGCTTTTTCCAATTTATTTTCATTTTCTTCCATAATACAACCTCACATACACTCTTTAACCGACAACTCGAAAGACTCGCGTAATTTAGCTCTGGCCCGATGCAGCAGCACACCGGCGGCATTAGCCTTAATGCCAAGCTCATTGGCGATTTGTCGATAGCTCATATCGTTTAGATATCGCAGGCAAAAGGCCTGTGCTTCCTGCGGCGGCAGTTTACTCAGCGATTTTCGCAAGCTATTTGTTAATTCTTTCTGCTGCGCTCGTTGGGCTGGAGACGGATTCGCACTTTGCACGGCAGACCAGTCATCAGTATCCGTCTCGCAGCGCGACTTGCGAAATCGCCGGCGGAGCTGGTCAATCGCCCGGGCTGTTGCAAGTCTGGTCAACAGTGCCGGAAAATTCCGTACGCGCTGACGCCGGCAAAATTCCAGTGCCGAAACAAACGTTTCCTGGAAGCAGTCGGAAGCATCTGCGTGGTTGCCAAGCAGACGGTATGAGGTCTGCCACACAACCGGTCCGTGTTTTTCGATAATTACCTGCCAGTCAACCACTTGTAAGCTCCATCGAAAACTTTTTTACAGCCAGCCCGGCCTCTGGTCCAATCTAACGGATCAAACAAAGCTTCTTTTATGTCCGCCAATAACTGCCCGTCAATATATAAGTCGCTGCATCAGAGTATTTTATTACAACAATTCTAAGTTCTCGACTATTGTTTGAAAATTGAATATCAGGTATTGGAAAAATTTTATATTTTATTTTGTTTTGTTGAAATTTTTTCTTGCAAAGATTTTCTTAGTGCATCAAAATGGCATCGTTTCAATGGCCAAGATTAGAAATTCGCAAAGAAGTAGTTCGTAACTTTCTCAAGTGGAGGCCAGAATGATAAGGAAAGTCAAGAGCGAGCAAATGAAAACAGGATGTTTTACATTTGATTTTTATAAGATTTCCATTTTAATTTTTATCCTTATTTTGAACAGCGCATTGTTGCTTATCCTTGTCGGATGTGAGAGTCCTGAGATGAAGGCCGCTGAAGCTGAAAGGGCCCGAAAGCTGCCGGCAGATGTAAGAAAGGTTAATATACAAGAGTCACTGGATAAAAAATTCGAGAATCCGGTGGCGCATTATGAGCTGGCCCAGATATATCATGCCGAAGGGAACTGGCAGAAAGCAGAAAATCACTATACCTTCGCTATCAGTTTCGATCCTTCAAATGCTGATGCTCAGGTGGCGATGGTTAAGTTATTGCTGGACAGCAGCGATACGGCTAAATCAAAAATCTTTGCTGATAACTATATAAACGGAGCCCATAATTCAGACATCCAGTCACTAAGACTTGCTATGGCGTTTGACAAGCAGCAGCTTGATGAATATGCTTTGACTTGTTATCAGCAAGCGCTTAGTTTATCGCCGGATTCGGCAAGAATTAACAAGGAGATGGCATTATATTTTTTGGGTAAAGGTGACAAAGAACGAGCAAAGGAATACCTGGTTCGCAGTTTCCAGCTCGATCCCACGCAACCGGATGTGGCCGGTGAACTGGGCAAGCTTGGTGTGGAAGTAAAAATACCGGGGAGAACCGAAGCAGAGACAAGAAAACTGCTCGAAGAACGAAAGTATAAAATGGTAATGAGACACGGGCGGGTCCAGTTCGAACCGACAGATTAAAAGTAAATAAAATTAGACATTGCTTTTTCATTGCCCCGTGGTGAAAGGATGCGCTGCGGGGTTTTTTAATATTCAATTGACTTTTTTCAAAAGTCCCATTCTAATGACATAGTACTGAAATCACTTTTTTATAAGGATGAATAACGTGTTTGGATTGCATATTGCAGATATTTTTGTGCTGGTTCTTTATTTACTCGGTATGGCTGTCATCGGCTTCTGGAGCGCCAAGAAAATAAAACAGAGCCACGATTTTTTCATGCCGCGACGGTTCGGCAAGGCAATGATGGTGATGTTCGGGTTCGGAGCGGGGACACATTCGGACCAGGCCGTCGGTGTTGCATCGAAGAGTTTTACCAGCGGACTTTCGGGTATTTGGTACCAGTGGCTTTGGCTTCCCGTTACGCCGTTCTACTGGTTGATAGCTCCTGTGATGAGGCGGTTTCGTGCTATCACAACCGGTGATGTTTTCGAGGCTCGTTACAACCGAAGCGTAGCAATGCTTTATGCTGTTATAGGGATGCTGAATCTTTCAGTGAACATTGGTGTAATGCTAAAGGGTTCGGGCGCGGTGATTTCAGCCAGTACACAAGGACAGTTGTCAGCGAATGCGGCGATTGCGGTGATGACCGTAGTTTTTGTCGTGTACGGCGTGGCCGGAGGTCTTGCCGCGGCGATCATTACAGATTTTATCCAGGGCATCTTGACAATCATATTCTCATTCCTGCTGCTTCCATTGATTATGAATGCCGTGGGATGGATGGATGGGATTCGCGAGGCGATCACCGAACCAGAGAAACTGACTTTGGTCGCGCCGGCGGAAATCGGATTCTTTTATATTACGGTGATTGCCTTTAATGCATTGGTCGGTATTGTGACACAACCACATACCATGAGCAATTGCGCCGCGGGCAAGACGGAGATGGAGGGAAGATTCGGTTGGATGTTTGGAAACATCTTGAAACGCATCTGTACAATTCCATGGTGCCTGACGGGGCTTGCCGCAATCGTGTATTTTGGAGCAGCCGGAAGAGTCGTCGAAGCAGATCATGTTTTTGGCACTGTAGCCGGTGACTTTCTGCCCAAGATCCTGCCGGGAATACTCGGGATATTTCTGGCTGCCCTCTTAGCATCGGTTATGAGTTCGTGCGATGCGTTCATGATAGCCTCGGCAGGGTTGTTCACCGAGAATATTTACAGGCCGTTAACTCCTCACAAAAAGAAGGGACATTATGTCACTGTAGGCCGGATCGCTTCTGTTGTCGTTGTCGCAGGCGGCGTGCTTTTTGCTTTCTGGCTGCCTGGAGTTATTGCGGGGCTGGAGATATTCTGGATGGTCTCGGCTATGATGGGCCTTGCCTTCTGGTTGGGCCTGTTCTGGCGCCGGACAACTGTGGCAGGTGCATGGGCAGCGACCCTGGTCAGCTTCGCGGTAATGCTTTTCACGAGTAAGATCTCATTCGGTCAGTATACTCCCTGGGATTTCAACGCGCATTTTGCTTCATACCTTCCCGAATTCATGTTGTCTGAGGGTGAGCTTCACTTGCCGTGGAAAATGATTTTGTATCTTGGATCCGGGCTGATAAGTGGTATTGTGGTCAGCTTTCTGACCAGGCCGGTAGCTAAAGAGAAGCTGGAGAATTTCTATGCCCTGATACGGACGCCAATCACGCCGGGCGAGCAGGTGGATAAGCCATGTACGTTACCGGCAGGAGCGGTAGTGCCAGAAAGACGAAACGTATTTCCTAACACAAGTCTGGAGATCGCGGTTCCATCACGCATTTCAATAATCGGCTTCTTGATTGGCTGGGTATGCGTTGCAGCAATCGTTTGTGTGGTATATCTCATAGCAAGGACGTAGCCGAACGGCTAAATACTCGTCCTCTTATTTTATTCTGCCTACTATCTTTTGTTAGCGCATCGGTTTTGCGTATTCGTTTCACACCTGATGACAAATCGACAGGATGAAGCTATAATGCAGCCATGCTTATCATGATCATATAAGGAAATGAAAGGTGAAAGACCAAACATTCGACCAGACAGGCATTGATGTGCAAGCAACACCGGCAGAGCCTGTGTCATCGGATGCGTTTGACTTCGAGGCGTATTCTGATTACGAAGCGTCACTGCTCGAACGGTGTCGGGCTTTCTGGAAGTCAGAGTCCGGCGTGCTTGTCTGGCGGCGAATGCGCATTGCTGAGGTCTTCTCTTACGGCTGTAAAGACATGAAAGCCTCTTTTGAATGGCAGCTTGGCGGCCTGAAAAAGAGTATGGAATTCAAGGCCGACGTTCCTAACTTTCTTGTGCCGTGGTACGGCATCGGAACCGTTGCCAGCGCCTTCGGAGCCGATTACATCTGGAAAGAAAAACAAGCTCCGGCTATACGCCCCAAGTTCAGCTCGGTCAAAGAAGCACTAAATTATTCACCCGCGGCAGTATCGCAGACTCGCATCGGCAGACATACGCTCGATATGATTGACTATTTTCTCGACAAGACCGGCGGGCGCGCCCCAATGTCACTGACCGACACCCAGTCACCCTTAAACATCGCAGGCAACATCGTGGAAATGACGAACTTTTTTATCGAAATGCTGGATGACCCGCAGGCCGTCAAGATGTTGCTGAATCGTCTCACCGAGCTGCTTGTGGAGTTTACACACGAGCAGATAAAGCGTATCGGCAGCGCATTGGCCCGGCCCGGTCATGGATATAGTTCGTGCCGGTGTTTCGAAGGATTGGGGATGAGCGACGATAACGCATTGATGATATCGTCACAGCAATATCTTGAGCTTGTTGCCGGGGCTGTCGAACTCGCCGGAAAACCTTTCGGAGGCCCGACGTTTCACAGTTGTGGCGACTGGTCGGACAAAGTGGAGATGGTGAAGAAAATTTCCGGTCTGCGAATGGTCGATGGAGCGTTTTCAGCCGCCACGGATCCGACGCCGAATCCACCGGAGCCTTTTGCCGATGCTCTTGCGAATACCGGCATTGTAGTCAATGCCCGGATTGTCGGTGGTCTTGAAACTATCGCCGAAAGCGTACGGCGACTGTGGAAGCCGGGGATGAAATTGATTGTAGTGACCTTCTGTCAGAGCCCGGACGAGCAGGCCGAAGCATACGACCTTATATATGAAATTTGTGGACAACCAAAACCAGCATAAGAGTTAATTCGGGAGAGCAGCAATGAATTTTGCGATAGTGCCCATTGTTTTAGCATCGATTTCATCCGGCATGTCAAAGGATTTACTGCCGGCGGTTTTGAACGGCGGCTTTACGTCTTTCCAGACGCCGTTGCCGAGATCGGTACAGTCATGGGAGAAACGCAGGTCAGAGCTTCGCAAAAAGCTGCGGCGATTGCTCGGCGACCTGCCGGAACTTTTTACACCGAAGGTGACTATTCAGAAGAAACAATCGAAAGACGGTTACGACCTGGAGCGTTTTACTTTTGATAACGGCATTGGTGATATCGTGTATGGGTATATTCTGATTCCCGCCGGGCATAAAGGGCGTGGACCGGCGATTCTTTATAATCACTATCACGGTGGAAAGTACAAGCAGGGCAAAGAGGAGGTCATCAGCAAGGCATTTAAGACGCTCGATTTCGCCACGGGCGAAGCACTCGCGCGGGAAGGTTATGTTGTTCTTTGCATCGACGCTTATGCTTTCGGCGAGCGGCGGTTCCAGGGCCCGGCGGGAAAAAAGGAAGAAGGCCGCAGGACGGAAGAGTCGCTATTCAAGATGTTTCTATGGCAGGGCCGGACGCTGTGGGGGATGATGGTGCGTGACGATTTGCTGGCGTTGAATTATTTGGTGTCACGCCCTGAAGTCGATTCCAAGCGTATTGCTGCGATGGGAATGAGCATGGGCTCGACGCGGACATGGTGGGCTGCGGCACTCGATGATCGAATCAAAACAGCCGTTTGCGTGGCGTGTCTTACGCGATATCAAAACCTTATCGCTCATGGTCAGGTCAGACAGCACGGCATCTATTACTACGTGCCGAACATGCTAAAGGAAAAAATCGACGCCGAGTCGGTTGTCGGCCTGATTGCACCACGGCCGCTCCTAACACTAACCGGCGACAAGGATGGAGGCTCGCCAGCAGATGGAGTCAGGCTCATCAACGCATTCCAGGAACATCTTTACAAACTCCATGGAAAAGCCGAGAATTTCCGTGGCGTGCTATACAAGGGCATCGGGCATGAATACACACACGAAATGTGGCAGGAAACACTGAACTGGCTCAAAGAGCATTTGTAATTCAATTGACTGACGGGGAAGATAAAATGAGACAAAGCAATATGTGGATTTCGGCAGTGGCCGTTTGTATTCTGGTGGCAGGTTCGGCCATCGCAGCAGAAGAACTGTACGATGTTCGTGATTACGGCGCCAAGCCCGATGGCAAAACATTATGCACAAAGTCGATTCAAAAAGCCATCGGCGCGTGCTCGCAGTCAGGCGGAGGGACGGTTTATTTGCCGCCGGGAACTTATCTATCCGGGACAATTTATTTCAAGAGCGGCGTGACACTCAGACTCGCTGCCGGCTCTAAACTCTTGGGCAGTAAAAACTTGAAAGATTATCCGCCCACTGTCCAGGCCTTCCGCTCCTATACGGACAATTACACAGATAAGAGCCTTATATACGGGGAAAACCTCGAGCGCATAGCCATTATCGGTGAAGGCATAATCGATGGCCAGGGCGCATCATTCAAAGGACCTTATAAAGTACGCCCCTATATGATTCGATTAAGTCAATGCCGGAATGTCACGGTCAAGGACATAACACTCAAAAATTCGCCGATGTGGGTGCAGCACTATCTGGCCTGCGATGACGTACGAGTTTCAGGGATCACGGTCAGAAGTCTCGTTAATCATAATAACGACGGCATTAATATCGATTCGTGCCGGCGTGTCATTATTTCGGATTGTAATATCGAATCCGGAGACGATGCTATCGTACTCAAAAGCACCTCAGCAAGGGTGTGTCGAGACGTAACAGTCAGCAACTGCGTTCTGAGCAGCAGATGCAACGCATTGAAAATGGGCACAGAATCAAATGGCGGTTTTAAGAACATTGTCATGAACGGCTGCTCAATTTACGATACACGTTTAGCAGGAGTGGCACTGGAAATCGTGGATGGCGGTACGATGGATCGCGTGGTCGTATCGAATATCACAATGAATAAGATCGGCGCGCCGATTTTCCTGCGGCTTGGCAATCGAGCCCGACCATTTAAAAAGAACACCGAAACGCCCAGCATAGGTGTCATGCGCAATATTACAATCAGCAACATCGAGGCGACCGGCGCTAATCCCACGGGTTGTGCGATCAGCGGACTTCCCGAAGCAAAAATAGAGAATATCACGCTGAGCAATTTGAGATTGTCCTTTGAAGGTGGTGGAACGAAAGCAGATACCGAACGTGAGATACCCGAGAAAAAAGCAGACTACCCGGAGTATTCCATGTTCGGCAGGTTGTCGGCTTACGGCCTTTATTGCCGTCACGTGAAGGGCCTGAAACTGCTCAACATAGAACTGCAGTTAGAAAAGCCCGACCAGCGTCACGCCGTTGTCTTCGAGGACGTGGAAGATGCTCTGATCGATTGCCTGGATGCGCCGATTTCGCCAGATACCGGCAAGATGATTAGTCTGACTGATGTTAAAGATGTCTTTATATGTGACAAACAAGGTGAAATGTACAAGCATTGATTGAATTACGGAGAACGGATTTATGATTTTAGAGAAATATTCTTTTGGAATCGGCGACAGGTTCTGTCACCAGGGAAAGGCCCAGTTATCAGCTATAATGAAGGCAAAAGAGCAGGGCCTTAATATAACACCGGTCTGGAATAAGTCGCACAGAGAACATTCGATAATCGGGACAAAGCCTGCGGACACGCGAAAAGAAGCCCTTGATGCGGTTAAAGCCCTCCAGTGGGACGGCCCTTATTATGTGGATGCCGACCATATCGGAATGGGCAACGTCGATCTGTTCATCGAATCGAGCGATTTTTTCACTCTTGATGTTGCCGATTTCATCGGTCAGCAGGCAGACAAAGCCGACGTCGATGCTTTCGTTAAAAAATACAGCAAGTATATCGGCTCGCTTGCCATCGACGGTATTGAGCATACGCTTAACGTAGCCGAAGAAACAATCAGGACTATTGCCGGCAAGTTTCTGCTGGCTGTCAAACAGGCGGGCGAAATCTATCGTCATATCTCAGGAGCCAAAGATCCGGGAAGCTTTATAACCGAAGTCTCGATGGACGAGACCGACCATCCGCAAACACCGGTCGAAATGCTCTTTATCTTAGCGGCAATCGCCGACGAAGCAATTCCCGCTCAAACAATCGCGCCGAAGTTTACCGGCCGATTCAACAAGGGCGTGGATTACGTCGGTGACGTTGCCGCTTTTGCTAAGGAATTCGAAGAAGACCTGGCGGTCGTTGCTTTTGCAGTCGGAGAATTCGGCCTGCCCGAGAACCTCAAGCTCAGCATTCATTCGGGCAGCGATAAGTTCTCGATTTACCCTCCTATCGCTGCAGCCTTGAAGAGATTCGACGCCGGGCTGCACGTCAAAACAGCCGGCACAACCTGGCTGGAGGAATTGATCGGCCTGGCAATGGCTGCTCCTGACGGCTTGTCAATCGCAAAAGAGGTCTATGCCAAAGCGCTGGATCGCTTCGGCGAGCTTTGCGGGCCTTATGCCACTGTCATTGATATCGACACGTCAGAGCTGCCAACCGCTGAGCAGGTCCAGGCATGGGACGGACAAAGCTTTGCCTTAGCGCTCAGGCACAACCAATCTTGTCAGCAGTATAATCCGTACTTACGTCAGCTTCTGCACGTGGGGTATAAGATTGCCGCCGAGATGGGGACTCGCTTCACGAATGCGCTGGACAAACACGAAGATATCATCGCGCAAAACGTAGCGGAGAATATTTACCAGCGGCACATAAAACCTGTTTTTATGGAATCCCTTTAAGCCAGTTGTCGGCAAAGATTTCAAGGTCGTGAAGATCGACAGAGCCGGAGTGGTCCAGATCTGTGCCCTGGCAGTAATAATTGGCTGTGCCGCATGGCTTGTCTAACCAGTGTTGCGCGAAAAGGGCGAAATCTATGAAGTTAACGCCATCCGGACAGAGCAAATCAGCAGCGGGAATCTGCCACAGCAGCACGGGATAATTCATGCCGTCGCAAATCGTCCAGGTATTTATAAAATCCCAGCCGGCATCGGGAGTGAAGGTAGTAATTGTCTGCATTTCTTCGGTCGTCTTGCCCGTGCCGCCAGGGCTGGTTGAATTGCCGCTCCTTTCCGTATCCCAGAAGCAATGCGTTACTCCACCCAGAACCCTTATCATTCCGGTGAAACCGCCGACATTTTGATCACCTGAGACTCTGCCGGTCGAGTAACTCTTATAGGCTCTGCCGTTCTGTACGTGCCCGACCAGACCGCCTGCATATGTACCCCCTTGAACGTTGCCTGTTGCGTAGCAGTTGCTGACCACGCCTTGTTCATGGGATATTTTTCCGGTCAGGCCGCCGACTTCCATATGCCCTGAAACGTCGGCTCTCGAATAACACATAATTACGGTACTATCGCTAACAAGTCCGACTAATCCCCCTACATATCTATCACCCATAACACTGCCGGTCGAATATGATATTTCAAGCCTGCCGGCACAAGATCCCACGAGCCCGCCTACATAGTCATCGCCCGAAACATTGGCACCCTCGACATAGCAGTTTGAGATTGTGCCGTCAATCAGATAACCTGCCAGCGCGCCGACATAACTTCCCTGTGAAAAAACCTCCGGATTAATCAATCCCAAATTCAATACTTCGCCGGTCACGTATCCGAAAAGCCCTGTGTACTTCTCGCGCGATAAATTCAGGCTTAGATTGGAGATCGTATGGTCGTTGCCGTCAAAAACACCAGTGAAAGAGTCGTTCATCGCCTCTTTTCCGATGATATTATATGAAGTTCCTGTGTACTCGCTCAAGTCGATATCGGCTCTGAGATGGAAATGCTTGTCCCAATCGCCTGGTGAAGCCCCAACAGCGTTCATCTGCTCAGCGGTGCATATTAGATATGGATCATTTTCCGTCCCGCTTCCGCCTCCGTACTGCGCCTGAGCCGGCAAGCAAAAGAAACAAAGAGCAAACAGCACAAAGAATGGTATTGTTCGCCGGCGGTATGTTACGTCAAACCTGTACAGGCCGAGAGTATCGCCTAAACTTCGCATATTCTGCCCTCCTTCTTCAAAACAAACAGGCTAATTTTTGCAACTTCTAAATACTGAGTATAACACTTGCAGGAACCACAGTCAAGCATTTTTTGGGACCAGGTCATCCGCAAACGGCAATCTATTCGAGCGGTTCGATATAAACGTTGCGGTACTCAATCGGAGTTCCCTCGCTTTGAAGGCAGATTTTGCCCGATTTGTCGGAACATCTGGTCGCCACGTTCTGCAGGACGCCGTTCACCATAACGACAACCCAGTCGTCTTTACAGATGATATCGTATGCGTTCCACTCGCCCGGTGGCTTTTCGCTGCTGTCTTTAAGCTTAAATGTTCTGCGCCCTTTGACACGTTTTCCCCCTTTAGCATGCTCAGCGGTTTCGAGCCCGCCGATGACCCAGAAATCACCGGCGTTACCCGAATATAACTGACATTCGAGACTCTTCGGCCAGACCTTGTCTTCGCCGTTCATGTGAACCAGAACGCCGTTGTTGCCGCCTTTTCCCGGCCAGCGCCACTCGACGTGTATCAGGTAATCGGCGTAGTCTTTCTCTGTCCGCATATATCCGGCGGGTTTTCCCTCGCACCGCAACAAACCATTTTTAACAGACCATGTTTTCATGACATCGTGGTCCGGCTCGCGGGTATATAGTTTCCAGCCTGTAAAATCTTTGCCGTTCCACAGCATCGTTTTCTCTTTAGGCACGATTGGCTTATCCTGCTCTCCCGAAGCACCTGTTACCGCGACAAAAAATGCTATTGTTATAGCCAGTGCTGTGATTACAAGCATGTAACGTTTCATTTCTTTCTCCATTCATTTAAATCAGTTGTGTCTGACCGGGAATCGCCACCGGTCTCATTTCCAAATCACCAAATTCATACTTTGGCGGGCTTAAATCCAGCTTCGAGGCCTTCATTGCCCAATCCCACTTCAAAGCCCTGCCGGTGTAAGCACTCATCCGCCCCATGATACATGTCATCGTGCTTTCAGCAACGCGCTTGCCCTCATTAAGACGCTGGCCTCCGCGAATCGCTGCGATCTGGTCGGCGTGCTGTTTTATCGTTGGGCTCCAACTCGGACCATCGTACTTGAATGGCTTAGGCCCCTCGATGATAAGATTGCCCGAGTCTGTGAATGCCTTGCCTTTGGTCCCGATTATCCGGTTATCCTGGCGGTAAGTCACTTTGTCGATTTGGGAACCCATGTATTCAATTCGGACACCGCCCGGATATTCGTACTCGACGGCAATATGATCGTAACAGTTGCCGTACTCAGGGCCGGTCCGGGCCTGCCTGCCGCCCATGCCGATACACTGCACCGGATGCGCGCCCATAGCCCAGTTTATTCTGTCGAGGTTATGAATGTGCATCTCGACAATAAAGTCACCGCTCAGCCAGGTCATAAACAACCACCGGCGAAGCTGCCACTCCATATCCGACCACTCAGGCTTTCGTTGCCTGGTCTGCTCTGACCACGTGAGCATTCCCCCGCCTAATCTGACGCACTGGCCTCCTACTATTTCGCCGATGTCGCCGTTGTGTATCCTTTTCATTCCCTCGATAAGGTGGGCCATCCGGCGGCTTTGTGTGCCACCAACGATTGTCAGGTTTTTGCTGTCCGCCATTTCGGATGATTCGATAACCGAGCGAACACCAACAGGATCCACCGCTACCGGCTTTTCCATGAATACGTGTTTGCCCGCTTCGATTGCGGCACGTAAATGGCTCGGACGAAACTGCGGCGGCTCAGTTAGAATAACCATATCCACTTCGTCAATTGCCAGAACCTTAGTATGAGCATCCCAGCCGGTAAAACATGTATCGTTCGTTACCTTTACCTTCTCGGGGAACTTCTCCGTAAGCTGCCTGCGGCATCTTTCAAGGCGGTCGGCGAAAAGGTCGCCCATAGCCACAAGTTCGACGTTTTCTGCACAGCTTAAGCAGTTGCCCGTGTCGTGTGTGCCCCGCCCGCCGCAGCCGATTACGGCGATCCGGATTTTATCTGAACCGGCGGCGAACATCCGGCTTGCCGGCGAGGCCAAAGTCGCCGCTCCCAACGCCGCCGATGTCTTGATAAAGTTTCTGCGCGACAGTTTCTGTGTTATTTGTTTTGTATTATTGTTCATGAGTAACCTTTCAATTAGTGGTTATAAACTGAAATTCCATTAAATAAGCGGCGTTTTGCCCGGAATCGCCACAGGATCGAGGGGCAGATTGCCGAATTCATATTTCTCCGGCCTTAAATCCAGCTTTGATGCTTTTATAGCCCAGTCCCATTTCAGCGCCCGGCCGGTATAGGCGCTCATCCGGCCGATCACCGCGCACATCGTGCTCTCGGCGATGTTTCGTGCCTCGTTCAGCCCCTTTCCCTCGCGGATGCTGCTTATGAGATTACGATGTTCCTGGTAGTACGGATTGACGTTGGGCCCTTCGTATTTGTAAGTGATATTGTCCTTGAGGTCCTTAATGTACCCAACCGCCTGGTCGGTGTACATCTTGCCCTTTGTGCCGACCAGTCGCTCGCATACATGATAGGCCGCACCCTTGTTTTGCTTGCACATACTCAGGACGCGGACGCCGTTAGGGTACTCGAACTCACAGGAAAAATGATCAAAGATATTGCCGTACTCCGGGCCTGTCCGTGCCTGCCTTCCGCCCATCCCGACCACCTGTACCGGATGTTCGCCGATTCCCCAGTTGATGATATCAAGGTTGTGCACATGCTGCTCGCAGATATGGTCGCCTGAGAGCCATGTCGTATAGAACCAATTACGGCACTGCCACTCCATATCACTCATTCCTGGCGTCTTCGGAACTTTGAACTGGTCCCAGGCCAGGCTCATGTTCCAGTAGCACTGACCGGCGACAATCTCCCCGATCGCGCCGTCCCGGACGCGTTTTAGAATATCGAGGTAGTGATTCTGATGCCGGCGCTGCGTTCCGGCAACAACAGTAAGCCCTTTCTGTTCGGCAATCTTTCCAGCGGCCAAAAGTGTACGAACACCCGTCGGATCCACCGCGGCAGGTTTTTCCATGAAGACATGCTTTCCCGCCTTAACCGCTGCCATGAAATGTTCGGGCCGGAAATGAGGCGGTGTTGCCAACAACACCAAATCCACACCGCTGTCAATCACGCCCTTGAATGCATCGAAGCCAACAAACCGCCGCGATTTCGGCACATCCATCTGACCACTTAGAGATTTGAAAGCATCCCTGTCATAACGGGCCTCTGCCCCTTTGCTAAGCATCTTGTAGCTCTTGTCCAGTTGATCTTCGAACAAATCACCCATCGCCCAGAGCTTGACCGGTGTTTTTGTGCTCAGCAGCACCTGGGTAACAGCTCCTGTACCGCGCCCGCCGCAGCCGATCAGTCCGACCTTGATTGTGTCGGTGCCGGCGGCGTTAAGCCTGCTCGCAGCGGTCGAAAGAGCCGCAAGCGAAACAGCCGAATGTTTGACAAAATCTCTCCGAGTTAGTTTTTGGTTTTTCCCGGTTGCATGGTCTTTCATCTATATCCCTTTCAATCATTTCGTGTTTTGCAGCCATGAAGGTACTTTTAATCAAACACGCGGTCAAGTACAATTTACCCATCTTGTCAGTCCCTTATCGATTGAGATTTTGCTTGACGAAACGGTGGTCGATTTGGTAAAAATAGTTCAGCGAAGATTATGCCTGCTCGGACGCATTTCAGTAGATTACTTTTATGGAAAGGGGGACGATTATGGTCAGAAAGAGGATTCGTTTAGCAGCTATTGTTTGGGCTCTGATGCTGATAAGCTCAAAATGCTCGGGCCTGGATAATCAAATCATAAACGGTGAATTCGACGCCGGCATTGAGCCCTGGCAAAAATCTGACGGCGACGGTTTCACTATTGATGTGGTTCAAGGTGCCGTCTTATCAGGTCTTAATGCATTAATAATTGATATCTCTGATGTGAATGCACAAGAGTCTATAATGATCACTCATGACAGCCTTATTCTTGAAAAGGGGGCCACATATCATATCGGTTTTACGGCCAAAGCCGATGCAGACAGGCAAATGGGCGTACTGCTGGAACTGGATGGTAGCTGGGCATACGCCTGGCATGAGCGGATAGATCTGAATCCCTTGCCACAAACATTTGCCTTCGATTTTATCAACGGCCATAGTTCCACGGAGAATGTAGTCTTTTATTTCATTATAAAGCACCCATTGTTCCCTTTGCTCAATGAAAATGAGAATATAGATGCCTATATTGACAGCGTGTATGTCGTTCAGGAACCGCTTGCCGATCCCAACCTGGCTCATTACCCCTGGCCACATGATGGAGCCAAACACGAGGAGACATGGATATGTTGTTCGTGGACACCGGGACAATACGCATCCACACACGATTTTTATTTCAGCGACAACTTTGATGATGTGTATAACGGCACAGACGAGGCATTCAAAGGAAACTGGTCCGAATTGTTTTGGATTACCGGCTTTCCCGATTATGCTGGAAGCCCGGGTCTAATTCCAGGCACTACGTATTACTGGCGAGTAGATGAGGTCAATAACATGCATCCGGACAGTCCCTGGAAAGGTGATGTCTGGAGCTTTTGGCTTCCCCCCGACACTGCTTATGATCCCTATCCGTCTGACGGTGCTGAATTAATTGATCCGAATGTAACGCTTAGTTGGAAAGCATCATCCTATGCTAATACATATAATGTGTACTTCGGAGAAACTGCTGCTGCTGTCGAAGCTGGTACCAGAGACACATTCAAAGGCAGCTTTTCCGGAACAAGCTACCTTCCCGATTGTCTTGATTTTGACAAGACTTACTACTGGCGAATAGATGTGTTCTATAGTTGGGGCACCAATGAAAAAGGCGAAGTCTGGAGCTTCAGCACAAAACCGGCCGGACCAAAAATCGCCCATGATCCTTACCCCGCTGACGGAGCTATGCATCCGGAAACATGGGGAACGCTTTCGTGGTCGCCTGGGATTCATGCAGTATCGCATTATATGTACTTCGGCGAAAATTTTGAAGATGTGAATAATGGTATTATAGATAGGTTCCGTGGTAACCTGATCGATGAGTTTTTTATTTTCGGATTCATAGTTTGTTTTGGCCCACCCCTCGATATCCTTCCGGGCAATACATATTACTGGCGAGTAGATGAGGTCAATGACCTGCATCCGGACAGTCCCTGGAAAGGTGATGTCTGGAGCTTTGGAATTCCACCCTATACCGCCTACGATCCGGTCCCGGCCGATGGTGCCGCACAAATTGATCCGTATGTTACTCTTAGCTGGAAGGCAGGTATTCACGCGGAATCTCACTATATATACTTCGGCGATAACTTTGATGATGCGAATGATGTAATAATAGAATTCCCCCAGGTAACAACAACCTATACTCCCGGCCCTCTCGAATTCGACAAGACTTACTACTGGCGGGTAGATGAGTCAAGCCCGTCCGGCATATATAAAGGCAAAGTATGGAGTTTCAGCACAAAACCCGCCGGACTGAATACTGCATACGATCCTTATCCTGCAGATGGTACAGAACTAATCGATCCAAATGTAACGCTTAGCTGGGCAGCCGGTTTCGGCGCCAAACTGCATGTGTTGTACTTCGGTGAAAATTCTGCTGAAGTCGAAGCCGGCACCGGTGGCACATTCAAAGACATTTTAACTGAGACAAGCTACCTTCCCGATGGTCTGGAAATCGACAAGACATATTACTGGCGGGTCGATGAGTTCGACGTAACCACCACGCATAAAGGCCAAATATGGAGCTTTACTACAACATCTGTTGAGCTTGTTCGGGGTGGAAATCGCACAAGAGGTGATAAATAATCAGTAATCGTATGGTTTTTTGCCTTGCCTGATTCGACTTTCATTTTGCATTCTACGCAGGGTTTCCGTTAAGACCTTTGCAAGTTTCTCATTGCCCATTTTCTTCGCTTTCTCTGCAGGTATTGCTTTGCCATAGTTGACCACAATCGAGCCGTGCGAGAACAATTTCTTATGCCTCGGCCAGCATTCGAACGCACCGTCAATTACTACCGGCACAACCGCCGCCCCGCCCCTTCTGCAAAGCAGACCGAAGCCCGGCTTGAACGGCGTGATTTTCCCATCATGCGAACGTGTCCCCTCCGGAAACAACGCCACCCCTCGATCTTGCTTGAGTACATCTATGACCTTTCTCATTGCAGAGATGTCGGCCTCGCCAAGCTTTACAGGTATTGTCCCGACAGAAGTAATCATCCTGCCGAACAACCAGTGGTGAAAAAGGGTCTCACGGGCAAGAAAGTTCACACGCCTCTTTAAAGGAATGCCGCAAAGCATCGGATCGAGATAGCTCTGATGATTGCTGATCAGAACGAACGGGCCGGTTTTAGGAATGTTATCTCGGCCGTAACTGCGCACGCGAAAGAACGATATGCAGAAAAGCCTGCACATCCAGCGTGCAAACCAGAACCATTTCGCTTTTATGTTTTCTTTGAGCATTTTTCCTTCACATAACCTGCAAGCTTTTCGACGACCTGTTCTATGCTCATGTTCGTTGTGTCCACCACAATCGCATTTTCTGCCGGTTTCAACGGCCCGACGGTTCTGCTTTGGTCGCTTTTATCACGCTGTTCGATGGCTTCTTGGATCTTTTCGAGATTCTCATCAATGCCTTTTGCCTGCAGTTCCGCCTGTCTTCTTCTTGCTCTTTCGGATGAGTCGGCCGTAAGATAAAATTTAATATCAGCATCGTCGAACGCGACCGTGCCCTGGTCTCGCCCCTCGGTTACGATTTTCCGCCGGCCCGCGGCGAACAGCCTTTGCATTTGAACGAGCTGATCTCGTACTCTTGGCGCACCAGCAATATACCGGGCATTGGCTGTCACATCGGTACTGCGAATCTGCTCGGTGACATCCGAGCCGTCGATGCAAACGTTCATTTTGCCGGCCTGCTCGGAGAATTGAAATTCGCATTTTTGCATGAGGTCAATCAGCTTCTGCTCATCGTTCAAATCGATGCCGGCACGCATCGCAGCTAAAGTGACCGCTCGATACATCGCGCCTGTATCGAGAAAACTCGCATCCAACCTGCGAGCCAAAAGTCTCGCTACAGTACTTTTACCGCTTGCTGCGGGACCATCAATCGTAATAATCAAATCCGCCACTTGACAAAAAACCAAATATCAAATATTAAAAATCAAAACTGTGGAATCCCGACGAGCCGGGATGACTTCTTTAATTTTGCATTTTGCTTTTTGATCTTTAAGTTTTCTTTGGATTCACTTTTGCCACAACGATACTCGTATCATCGATCTGCCTTGCAAGCCCGACAAACCGCCTTCTGTATCTTAGAATGTTTTTGACGATCTGATCTGCGGAGTCACCGGAGTATTTCACCGCCGTTGCCAGCAGATTTTCTCTGCCCCACAATTCGTTATCGAAGTTGACTGCATCGGTCAGCCCATCGGTATAAAACAGCAGACAATCATTATCCTTTAAATCGACAGTTCCTATCTCGTATTCCGCCTGAGCATCGACTCCGAGCACAAGCCCGCCTTTGTCCAGATCCATAATCTTTCCGTTGCTTACCAGAATCGTCGGTTCGTGTCCGCAATTGCAATACGTCACCGTCATCCGGGCTACGTCGATCATAGCATAAAATAAAGTTATAAACTCACCATCCTCACACTCATCACAGGCCATGCGGTTGAAGTTTTTGATTACAGTCCGCGTCCGGTTAATCAGCCTGTCGCGGTCTTCGGCGTTCTCAGCAAAGAAACCGTCATCTGCCCGGCAGCCAGAGCATTCCATGCAGCCTTCCGCATAGGCCCTGGCCGCTCCGCGGAACCAGCTCATCATCATGGCCGCCGGTATTCCTTTGCCCATTATATCGGCAATCGTGACGATTATTTGCGTATCGCTTATCCGTCGAAAATCGTAAGCATCTCCGCCGACGTCGAAGCACGGAATATAGTCAGCGGCTATGTCCAGACCCTGCATTATAGGAGCTTTTTCTGGAATCATTCTCCGCTGGATCAATCCCGCCAGCCGCATCTGCTCGGCTATTCGGGCCCCTTCAATCGCCTTGGAATAAAGCCGGGCATTTGTTATGGCCACAGCGCACTGCGAGGCAACCGCCCTTGCAAGATTAATATCATCCTCGTCGAAGTTCATGGGTTTGGGGCTATATAGCCGGAGCACACCAATCCCCCGACCTTTAAAGTGCATCGCGACTGTAAGCTGGCTGACCAGCCCTTCTTTGATTGTCGCTTCTTTATATTTGACCCTGCCGTCGACGCGCATATCGTCCAGAACGACAGCCTCACCTGCAAATGCCGCTTTTATCACCGGATCGTTTTTGGAAACCACGCCCTTGTTACGGTATTCCTCGCTGAGCCCGTAGGTGCTTCGCATTTGCAATTCACCTGCCTCTTCATCGAGCAGCCGGATCGAGCAGGCCTTGACCCTGACTATCTTGACCGCCGCCTCGGCCAGTTTGTCCAGCACCTCCTGGAGCGAGAATTCCCCCGCCACCAGCGTGGTAAGCTGATAAATCTGCTCATCTCTTTCTATTTGTTGTTGTGTCTTTTCGGGCATAATCAACCACTGTTCCAAACCGTTCGGATTATACTTGAATTCCCGCTCCGGGTGAACCTAAATTTACACTATTACTGCCGCCAAGCCGATTTGTTCACTTGCAGCAGAGAAATGTAGCGATTATTATATCACTATTGTAAACCGTGAGTTAATAACCAATATTACATACGCATTTGAAAATGACTGCAAGGCATGTGATTTTTATCGGCCGTGTCCAGGGCGTAGGTTTTCGCTTTACCGCCCATAGGATGGCACAACGCCACTTACTCACCGGTTTCGTCCACAACCTTCCGGACGGCACCGTAGAGATGCTCGCTCAGGGCCCCGCCCGGGACATCAATGATTGCATACAGGACATCAAAGATTATTTCGGCGACTATTTAAGAGAAACCAGAACTAATGAAATCCCGCCAGATCCTAAATACAAGGATTTTAGAATCACATTTTGAGTTACAGTTCTTTTTTGCAGAAATTGACTCAAGAAAATGTGGCTGCCATAGAAGTACTTTGTCACTATTCTACAGCTTCCGTTCCGGGCAGCTTTGCTCGCCACTGTTGGGCCTGTTCCGGCTTGCCCCAAGCCTCGTAGAGTTCGATGAAGGCTGGAATACAGCCGCGGGTCTCCGGATGTGCTTCACCCAAATGCTCTGTCACCGACTTTAGCAGCGCAATAAGCTCCTGCTCCGCTACATCGTATTTCGCTTCAGCAATTCTTTCTCTGGCACGGCTCGTTAGTATGCTCTCACGGAACGCACAACCCGATTTGTACAAATTCCGTCTTCGCTCGAAACCTTTTGGAGCGGATTTATTCCCCTGACGTATAATCAACTCGATAGCCCTCTCCTGCTCTCTGACAGCAGCAGCGAAGTTCCCCGCCTCAGCATAAGCCGCTGCCAGCGTGTCGAAGGAATTGGTTTTGTTCCAGCCAGTCGTCATTTCGCAGACCTTCTTAGCTTTCTCTATCGCCTTGGCTCCGTTACGTATCTCGGCCGAGGGATAAGTCGCCTGCCACCAGGCCAACGCGTTCAGGATGCTTGCTCTCCGAGACCGGTTGCTGTCATTCGCTCGGGCCAGTCTATCCAGTTCTTCTGAACACCAGCCTTCGAGCTTGTCGGCTTTCTCCCACATGACGTATAGTACCATTATCCTGCCTACGATGCTTCTCACGATCACGTTCTCGTCCGGCAATACACGGCGTGCATCAGCAAGCACTTCTTCATAAAGTGATTCGGCCTGCTGATATTTACCCTGTTCTGCGAGTACATCGCCAAGAATAAACCTGTAGAATAGGATCCAGTCATGACCTGCGCCCACGATGTTGCGACCAAGTTCCGTCGACTCGGCCAGCAACGGCTCTGCCAGCTCGCATTTGTGCTGCATGAAGTAGGTATGTCCAAGACCGCCCATCGCCATAATGGTATGTGGATGTTCTCTGCCTAAGACTCGTTGGCATGTCTCCAATGCTGTGCGTGCGTGAAGCTCTGCTTTCTCGAACTGACCATCTCGGGCTTCGAACCATGATCCCTGGCCCATGAAATCAAGAGTCAATCGGTGTCCCTCTCCCAGTAGCTCTTTGGCGATCTTCCAGCCTTCGAAAATCAAAGGTTCGGCATCATCGTGACGCCCCTGTATGATTCGCAGAAAGGCAAGTCCGTACATGGCCTCCAGGGTAATCAGGTTATTTTTGCCGAAAAGACGGTCACACGACTCATACGTAGGTAGAAGGGAGCAGTTGTTCCGCCTTCTTTGTGGCTAATGCCACATAAGCCGTACCAAGCCAAACGCTGGTCTGTAGCGTATCGGTGTGCTCGGCTCCCAGAAGATGGCGTCTTAATTCCAGGGCTTGGGCCAGCAAAGATTCGGCTTCTGTGAAGCGACCCTGCAGAAGGAGCAGCCGTCCGAGCTGACTCATCGAATCCAGAGTCAATCGGTCTTTCTCACCAAGCCGCCTACGGCGAAGATTATAGGCCCGCTGCAGGTGAGGTTCAGCCTGCCTGTAATCGCCAAGTTCGATGTAGGTCTGGCCCAGATACTGGCGTATTGAGGCTTCCACCAAAGGCTCATCTGTGAAATTGCCTTTCAGCCGCTCAGATGCCGCATCGAGGATCGAACGAACTGTTACCTCCTGATTCATGGCCTGCTGGAGAGCAACCGATCCCAGAAGGTCCTCACCGAGGAAATCTGTCACTAGTTCCGCTATTCGGGCCTGCCGGTCTGCCTTGATGGCGAAGATCAAGATTCCTGCAATGCCCACCAGAAGCACGAGGAGCACAGCCGCAAGACCTGTGGCGAGAGCCTGATGTCGGCGTATGTACTTTCGTATCCGATAGAGTGTGCCGGGTGGCCCAGCTAATACTGGCTCGTTGTTGAGGTGCCTCTCGATGTCTTCGGCCAAAGAGTGCGCCGTTTGGTAACGGCGTGTCCGATCCTTCTCCATCGCCTTTAGAGTAATCCAGTCCAGGTCTCCTCGCAGTTTGCGCCGAAGGGTATCAGCATCGCTTTGACAACTCTTGGCCAATTTTGTTGATGACTTCGCATCAAGACTGCTGATACGAGTACTCGGAGCCCCAGGCTCAGATTCGCGGATAACCTTACGCATCTGCTCAAGGCTGCCTTTTCTCAACGTTCTCGATTCGAAAGGCAATGTTCCGGTCAACAGCTCATATAAGAGCACACCCAATGAATAGATGTCCGAGCGGGTGTCTATGTCCTGATTCGTCATCTCCGCCTGCTCGGGACTTATGTACTCCGGCGTGCCTAACATCTGACCGGCCTCGGTGACCAGGGTACGCTCTGTTAATGGCTGGGTGAGGGCCTTGGCGACTCCAAAATCAATGACCTTGGGGACAAACTGCTCGCCCTGGATGCATACCTGTATGTTCGAAGGCTTAATATCACGGTGGATGATTCCCTTTTGGTGTGCATGCTGGATGGCCTCACAGACTTTCACAAACAGTTTTAGACGCTCCTCGATAGTAAGCTTCTGTCGGTCGCAGTGTTCTGTGATGGGCACACCCTTAACGTACTCCATCACGAAGTACGGTCGGCCGAACTTCGTTGTACCGGCATCGTAAACATGAGCGACATTAGAATGATCTAAAAGGGCCAAAGCCTGGCGTTCGGCCTCGAAGCGTCCGATGATCTGTGCCGAATCCATGCCGGGCTTGATTATCTTCAGTGCGACCTGGCGTTTCATCGGCCTTTGCTGCTCAGCAAGATAGACTATACCAAAACCACCCTCGCCCAGGATTCTTAGTAGCTTATAACGACCAATCTGCTCACCGATGCCTACCATCCCAGGTCCAAAGCTGGCGGTTGGAAGGGATTTATTCTCCTCTGATTCCTTGTTAGCCTTCTCACTTGCATCGCTCATTGGTATCCCTCGCTATTAACTGCCTTAGGATTTCGTGACACACAAAACAGCGAATATACAGGATTATATTATAACTTTTTTATCGAATATGAACACTATTCGGCAAGATGCCGGATAAGGCCGTGTTTGCGAGGTACAACGAGGTCAGCTGTCCTTGTTGGCTGGCTCAGGTTTGAGGTGTAATTGACGTCCATAATTTCGATAAACTCCGCTGTGTATTCTTTTAGCACGCCGCAGTATTCGAATATTTTGTCGCCCTTCATCATTTCGAGCACGACTTTGTGGCCGATATACCTTTCCAGCAAAGGCTCGAAGGAAGTTCCCGCCGAGGCCATCAGTTCGGCCTTCATTTGAGAGACATACTTGTCCTGAGAACTCAGCACTTTGCCCGCGGGTGTGGCTTTTTTGGCCTGGCTGATCAGCAGGTTGACAATCTCCACTATTGAATCCCTTATGGTTCGGAAAATGTTGAGGATTCTTCTTTTGAGCCTGCGCCAGAATCCGGGATGATAAGTCTGTTTCAATTCTTTTTCTCTCGCCTGTTTATTCTGATTACTGAGCATATCGTGAAAGCGAACTACAGCAGAAATGTCAGGATATTCGTATTTATAGAGAATGTAGCTGGTTTCATCGTGTCCTTCCTGGTCCTGGTGCTTTTCTGAATATACAAATTCCAGCCCCGTATTTTCTACTCTCAATTTGCCCCAGATTTTCTTGCCGGATTTCTGCTCCAGCGTCACCATGTTCTGCTCGAAATCCCGAAGGCACTTGTCTCTGCTCCGTTTCCTGACAAAAGCACCAACACCCGCGGCGAAGATAATAAACAATATTGTTATAGCAGTCGCACTCTCGCCAATCATAATATTTAGCCCCTCAATTCATTGAGGGGTTTTCCTCCCTAAATGAGTCGTTATTGCGTCTGTCAAACCTTCGCCAATATCACGACGTAATTCTTGCCGTAAAATCTGGCGCATTTCGGGCAGGTCGTATAGAAAAAGTACATCTTCTTCATATCTTTGGCCTTTGCTTTCACGTATTCGGCCATTTCTTTCGCCCATTTGCCGGCGTTCTTGTACGGACCCTCAAAGACTTTCGTAAGGTAAGTTCCGGATATTCTCACCATCTCTGCGCCGGGCACTTCTTTGGAAACCGCGATATAAATATCACTGCCCCAGAGAGATTTCTCATCCGAAAGCATAAGTGGTTCAGGTGATAATGCATCGGCCTGTTGAATCTTCTCCATATTCTTTACCATTACCTTCCCGAAGTTAAGCGGGATGTGCAAGAAGCTCTTAACGTGGTCTTTGAGAAATAATTTGTCCTCAAACGTCACTTCTTTTTCGTCCCACGGCTCAGGATTGAATCTCGGGCAGCAGCCTGTTTCCGAATTTTCATAAAGCTTATCCATAACTTTTACCTCACTTTCCTTGATAATACCCAGGTATTTTTGATACCTTTTAGATATTTGTTATTATACAAATCAGTGATCTGAATTATCCGCTGCTTTTTCGTACCGGCCGTCCAGGTGCTTTGCCAGGAATTTTTCCGCCGCGGCATAAAACTTCAGCCGGTTCTCCGGCCTGGCGAATCCGTGCCCTTCATCTTCAAACAGCATATATTCGTACGCCAGTCCTTTTTTCTTCATCGCCTCTACGATCTGTTCGGATTCGGCCTGTTTGACCCGCGGATCGTTGGCTCCCTGAGCGATCAAAATTGGAATCTCAATCTGGTCAACCTTAAACAACGGCGAGCGCGATTTCAGGAATTCCTCTTCCGTATCGGGATTGCCCACACGTTTGTTGAACATCGCCAGCATCGTTGACCAGTAAGGCGGAATGGATTTGAGCAATGTTACCAGGTTGCTCGGCCCCACGATGTCCACTGCACAGCAAAAAACATCGGGCGTAAAAGTTGCTCCGACCAGAGCGGCGTATCCTCCATACGAACCGCCGAATATGGTAACCTTCTCAGGATCAGTGTAGCCACTTTCGACGGCCCAGTTGACGCCGTCTATTAAATCATCGTGCATTTTCGCTCCCCACTCTCTATCGCCGGCGTTAACGAAATCTTTGCCGTAGCCGGTGGAGCCGCGAAAATTGACCTGCAGGCATGCATAGCCGCGATTGGCAAACCACTGGGCAACAGGATCGTATCCCCAGGCATCACGTCCCCAGGGACCGCCGTGAACGCAGAGTACTGTCGGCAAATTCTTTCTCTCTTTCCATGATGGGAAAGTCATATAGCCGTGAATCGTCAAACCGTCTCGCGCTTTGTAATTAATCGGCTCCATGCGAGTCAATTCGTATTTGTTAAGCTCCGGCATGTGAACAAATAAAAAGGTCCCTTTCATTTTCTCAAGCTGATAAGCATAGTAGGACACCGGGCCGTTATCCTTCGTAAAGCTGATTAGCCAGGTCTGGTCCGCATTATCCCGGTCGGAAACATAAAAGTCACCGTGGTCGAGTTGGGCGATGGCTTTGAAATCATCTTCGATCGATTCATCCAGAACAACCCACTCGTTTCGCGCTCGAACGAACGCCACGGCCTGCACTTCGTACGAATCCGGATGAATCATAACGCTGCCGACGTCGTACTGTGGATCTTCGGCAATCACCTTAATCTCACCACTCTCGATCTGCATCCTGACAAGACGTCCCGTATTAGCGTTACGCGAATCAATCAGATAAAGGGCGTCTCCATCCTTATTAAAACTGACCGGCGCGCTGGTCATGCTGTCTTCGGAATCCCATCTCAGCAGCTTTTCCCATTCTGCCTGCTCATTTTCGCGCACCATCAGCTCGAATCCGCCCTCAGCAGTCGAAGCTACGGCACAGCGAATTTTCAAATCGGCATCCGCCAGCCAGGAAGCAATATTGCCGGGATTTTTGGCGACCAGCTTCAACTCACCGGTTGTCAGGTCAAGATGGTAAACATCATGCACACGCGGATTGTCCTTGTTCATTCCTATGAGCAGCTCATTCGGAAAATGCTTGTTGGTATCTATGATTTGAACCTGGACATCTTCGTATGGAGTAAAATCCTTAACTTCATTTGTATTGAGATTAACGCCGTACAGTCGCCAGTTTTCATCGCCGCCCACATCCTGCAGATACATAATATGCTCGCTGTCCTCTGCCCAGAAGTACCTGCGTATCCCGCGGATTTTATCCTCCGTCACAGCCCTGTCATCGGTTTTACCGATTGTTTTTACCCACACGTTCAATACATTATTTACCGGAGCCAGATAAGCCATCATCCTGCCGTCCGGAGAGATGTTTGGCCTCGACTTGACGGGATTGCCGAATAGCACGTTTCTCGGTATAAGTTTTGGCGCGGTTGCACAGCCAGTAAAGCAAAGTAATGCTGCACTCCATATCAGGAACACGGCATAAATTGAGTATCGTTTCGAAACTTTCATATCTTCAACCTTTCTACTAAAATGACTAATAATCCATGACGACTTATCAATGTTTATCTATTATCTGTCAATGCTCTTTTTATAACCTTCGCCAGACGCTTTATCCCCTCTTCGATCTTCTCTTCGTCCGAATTTGAAAAGTTAAGTCTCAGCGTATTATCCCCGCCCCCATCGACATAAAACGCTCTGCCCGGCACGAAAGCAACATTCTTCTCCGTTGCCAGCTTAAATAAATGCAAAGATGAAACGTTCTCCGGAAGTGTCACCCATAAGAACATGCCACCTTCAGGCTTCGTGCATTTAATCTCCTGCGGAAAATGCTCCTCAATCATCGATACCATCGTATCTCTCTGCCTTTTATAAACCTCTCTGATGTTCAGAACATGATCGTCGAGGTCATTGTCCTTCAAATACTGATAGACGGCCCTCTGCGAGAGATAATTCGAGTGCAGGTCGGATGACTGCTTTGCTACAACGATCTTTTCCATTACATCCGGAGCCGCGCAAATCCATCCGAGCCTCAGTCCCGGCGTCACCACTTTCGAAAATGAGCCTAATACAATCGTTCTATCCGGCAGGTAATTCTTCATCGAAGGTAAATCTTCCCCCATGAATCTCAATTCTCCATAGGGATTATCCTCAACTAAAACGGTATCGTGATTTTTGATAATCTCGGCGATCCTTTCTCTTTTTTGCCGTGAATAGGTCACGCCCGATGGATTCTGGAAATTTATAACCGTATGGAAAAATTTTGTCTGGTTTGCTTTTAGTGCCTTTTCGAGCAACCCAATATCAATGCCATCATCCAGCAAGGGTATGGGTACAAATTCCGGCTCAAAAATTCCGAATGCCTGTATAGCACCCAGATAGCCCGGCCGTTCGATTATTATCCGGTCCCCTTTATTCAGGAACACCTTGCCGACTAAATCGAGACACTGCTGTGAACCGTTCGTAATCAATATCTCATCCGGGTTTGCCTTCAGGCCCCTTTTTACAAAATATCGCTGAGCGATATATTCTCTCAAAGGTAAATAGCCTTCTGTCGTGCTATACTGAAGAACATTTTCGCCGTCCTGGAGCAAGACTTTCAGGCACGCATCCGCAAACTCCTTTACCGGAAACAGCTTGGGATTCGGCAATCCACCGGCGAATGATATGACTTTTCTATCCTGGGTGACCTTTAAAATTTCCCTAATGAATGACTTGTGGGTGGTGCTCATCCTGTCTGCAAACCGATATTTCATTCTTACTGACCTTCCAATTGAAGCCCGGCCTTTTCCAGTGAAGCAAGCGCCCGCTTATGACCTTCTTCATAGCCATACCAGGCGTCGACAATCTTGCCCTCCTTGTCGATAATATAATTCAACGGCACGCCGCTCATTTTATAGCTATTGAATCCAATCTTCACAGCGGCTTCGGACGAATCCAGAATCGTCGGGAACGTCGCCGAATTGTCCCGCATAAAATCCAGTGCAATCTGTTTGTCATCCGCACAGTTGAAGCCGAGAATCACCATGCCTTTGTCCCTATATTTTTCATAATGTGCTTGGAGATGACGCATCTCCTCCCGGCAGGCCGGTCACCCAAGCCGCCACATATAGAACCATACAATCTTGCCGCGATAGTCAGACAGCTTAACTTTGGTTTCATCGGCCAGCAGCAATTCGAAATCGGGCGCCTCGGTGCCCGGCTTGAGAAGCTCCATGTCCAGTTCGGGCGGCGTCCATTGCACCCAGCCGGCCGGCGGAGACCAGACAAATTTCTCGTCCGGAATCTCCGCATTAATCTTCACATCCGTCCAGTATTCATATCCGACGAGCGGACTCGATACGCGAACCACTTCCTTCAATTTCCTCGGAAGGTGGTCCTCTTTGGAAAGCCAAAGATACCATATCCGCTGGCGATCCATGAAGCTGACTTCAATCACGTCACACTCATGACCTTCAACAGTTTCCGTGTACCAGCTTTTGGCGCCGTCCATATAGGGCACAAGAGAATCCGTATAACCGTGGAAGGTGCTCGGATCGATAACCGTCATGCCGATTCCCGCTCTTAGCCGGGCCACCTCATGCCCGATAGAGTGCCTTGCCAACGGTGTGGCCCTTTTCATATAAATCCGCTCCCCGGCACTATCTGCGTAATCCTGTTCGTTCGAGACAGGTGTATTCCCCTGGGGCCAATAAATCCAGAGATGATCGCCGTCGCCGACAAGTGTTCCACATTCCACGCCTTGCATATTGACGGTCTCCACTCGAAAGTAGTTGGGTTTCTTCATCCAGATTTCGTATGTGGGTCCTTTACCTGAAGCAGTGAATTTGCCTTGATAAGAAAGACTTTCGGCGTTTCGCATCGTCTCAATCATCTTATCATAAAGAGCATGCGCCTCGGGCTCATCCTGAAACGTATCTTTAACCGAAGCTGCCTGCGGCGTCACTTCATTCGGCTCGGCCTGTGCCACTTCGTTGGGCTCGGTCTTTGCCACAACCCGGTTCGGTTCGGCACAATATGTTTGTTCAGGCGTTCGATTCGTAATCACAGCAGCGGGCGGCTCTCGCCGTCGGGCCGGATCGGTAAAATAAACCACCGAACATACAAGCACCAGACCAACGACAAACAATGTCCATACTATAGCCTTGTTTTTCATTTCTATCACCTGCGATCTTTCTTCTCAGAGGTTCGAGGCGATTCAGTCGATGACAACCGCTGTGCCTTTGGCGGACGCCATCAGCAGCGATTTATTTTTGGATCCGACGTTATCGTAGTCCAGGGCAAAACCGACAATCGCATTGGCCCCCAGCTTTCTCGCTTCGTCTTTTGCTTCAGCAATCACATCATCCTGCATATCCTTCATCACATCCTGATATGATTCCGACCGTCCGCCGAAGATATCGCGAAAATGAGTAAAGAAATCGCGGATAATGTTGACCGCCCGAACGTTCCGCACAATCACAATCCCCTTGTACTGCCTGATTTTAATCCCGTCTAAAATCGGCGTCGTGAAAATTTGAACATCGTCCATCGGATCCCTTTCATAATACCCGGATACGTTTGATATAGACCGCCAGTTCGCTGCCTGTTATGCAATCGATCCAACGGAATTTATATACTCCTACGGAGGCATTTTTCAAGCCAATTTTAACCTTCATCTGTGATTAATGTTCGATCTAACCGAATCTTTGAGCAGCTTCAGTACGTGGTTTTCCATCTCGCGACCACGAATTTTCGTGTCGTTCCAGCTTATAATCAAATCCAGGCCCGGCAGAACGACCATCGCGCGAAGCCCGCCATGCCCGAAACAGCCGTATGCATCAACCGGAACATCCGGCCAATGCCGCAGGCCTTGATGGTCAATACCGTTCGTCCACCAGAGCCAGCTATAGCTGCCGGCGTGCTCACACTGGTTGTCCGGGATTCTTCTCGAACCGATGGAGCGCTGGCCCTCAATCATATCAGCAGCAACATTGCCTGCACGCCGAATCGAATCCGGCACGGGACTGGTCACCGCCATAGTCGCGTATTCCCGGCTAATCAGTTGCTCACCATTCCATTTGCCTTTCCGCAGATACAGCAGGCCGAAGCGTGCAAAATCGCGCGGCGAAATCGCAAGGCGAGCCGGCCTGTCACCGGTGCCGAAGGCCATGAACGTCGGATTGTCCTGGCATTGAAGCTTGTCGGTCAGAATCGGATGTAATACCTTTGCGTCTACGGTATCGAAGCTGACGCCGTAAACCTTCAGAAACAGCGTGTCGAAAAACAGCGCCATCTGCCAGTCGTTATACGCAAAAGCCGTGCCGGGCGCCTCGGCCAGACCGTAACATGATATTTGATTGGCACAGTGTCTCCAGGTAATACGGCTGTCCTTATAGCCGAGATTTTTATTTATCCTGTTCAGCCGGGGCTCCCATTTGCCGAGACGCTCGTCGAAACTGAAGATTCTGCCGTCCTCGACCGCCATGAAAAGAAAGTGCGAGTAAAGAGGTTTTGCCGCCGAGGCGACGTCTTTTCTTTTTGCCGCGTCGCCCCAGGTATAGACCATATATCCGTGCCGGACAACGCAGCCGAATCCGCCTGCGTAATCGCTCAGTTCTTTGAGTTTCTTCGCATCCAGATCGACCTGTTCGGGTCTTTTTGTTGACCATTCTTTCCCCGGATATACCGACATCAATTCAATAGCTAAGGCTTCACTTAGCGTCATGCAAATACAAAACAATGCTAACAATATCTTTCTCGGCTTCATTATCGCCCCTTATTTATCTTCCAGATTGTCTTTGACTAATGATGCCTCTAATTTGTTGTGGTCACCGCCCGTATCGACAAAAACATTATCCGAAAACAGCACGTGTTTACTTGCGGGGCCTTCGACAGTCAATGCTTTTGGCCTCAAACCGGAGAACAGGTTGCCCGAAACAGCAATGCCGGACGTGCCGTTAAGGACCATACCGGCCGCCGCCAGGTCGTTTGTTCCGCGCTTGAGTTTGCCTTCGCCGATATAGCTGTTGGAGAAATTGTTGCCGGTCACAGTGATTCGCCCGCTGTTTGGCCCGATGCTTAGCGCATCTTTGCCCATGATTGTAAAGGTGTTGGCGCTGACGGCGCAGCCATGTGCATCGCGCAGTGCAATCCCGCCGGTTTCTTCGTGGGCGATTACATTAGCGCTCAGCGCAATTCCGTAGCAGTCCCTGTCGAGCACGATGGCCGTGCCCTTGCACTCTTCGATCATATTGCCCGCAACAACCGAGCCGTAGGTGTTTTCGATAACGACGCCGTCGCCGAGATGGTCGTCGAGGCAGTTGCCCGTCATGCAGAGATTGAACCCGTCGATGAACCTCAGAGCGTCGAAATTCTCCTCGAACTGGTTCGCCGAAACGACCGTGTCGTGACAGCCAATGGCATTCAGTCCCGTCTTTTTATTATAGGTTATCAGCGAATTGCAGATTCGCGGGTCTTCGTAGCAGAAGTACATCCTGATACCGTCGCCACCGTGATAGCTGACGGTGACGCCGTCGATAAAGATTTCGTTAATCCGCCGGGCATCGATGCCGTGGCCGCCCTTTTCGTTGCCGGTTATTCGAAAATCCGCCAACTGAATCCGCCAAAGCTCTGCTTCTCGATTGTCGCCGCCGCCGGGGTGCTGGAGTATAAGCGCGCTTTTGCCGGCGGTATTGACGTTCTTGATATGCGTCGCTGTGCCGGCCCCTTGTATAAGAACGTCGGACTTGTTCACCACCAAAGGTTCGCTTATCTCAAAGGTCCCCGGCGGTAAACGCACAAGCCCACCCTCATCCGGCAGCGCATCAATTGCTGCCTGAATACTTGGATACCGCCCGGCATCAATCAACGCCCGTGCTCCCGGCAACCGCATACTCTCGGATTCGTTTCCATACACCTGTCCAATTGCTATCCAAACAAGGCATATAATTGCCACAAGTAAATTTCTGTGTGTCTGTCTCATTTCATTGCTCCTGATAGTAGTAATATTATAAAAAAGCGGCGGCATTACTTCTGTAAGCAATCCGCCGCCGTGAAAGATGTCATTTTCGTAATCAAGCCTGAAAGGCCGTGCTGTTAGCAGGAACTCGCCATCGTTTCTCTGGTTGCCTTGATGGCGTTCTCTGCTGTGATGCCGTACTTTTCGAAGCAGATTTTCGCCGGGGCGGATGCACCGAAGGTCGCCACGCCGATGAAGACGCCTTTATCGCCGAGGTATTTGCGCCAGCCCTGCTCGACGCCGGCTTCGATTCCGACCCTGGCCGTCACATCCGGCGGAATGACAGAATCTTTATATTCCTGGTTTTGCTGTTCAAACAATTTCCAGCACGGCATGCTTATCACCTGAGCGGCGATATTTTCTTTTGCGAGAGCTTCGGCGGCACTTAAAGCAATCGAGACTTCCGAGCCGGTTGCCAGAAGCAGAACATCCGGTTTCTCGGCGGCAAGGAGCACATAAGCGCCTTTGGTCAAATTTGTTGCCGGGCCGTATTTTTCCTGGTCCAGAACGGGCAATCCCTGCCGGGTCAAAAGTAACGCCGTCGGCCCATCTCGATGCTCCAGTGAGTACTTCCATGCCTGGGCGGTTTCGTACGCATCGGCGGGGCGAAAAACCAACAAATTCGGTATCGCCCGCAGGGCGGCAAAATGCTCTACCGGTTGATGGGTCGGGCCATCCTCGCCGATACCGATGCTGTCGTGCGTAAAGATAAATATGCTTGGGTATTTCGATAATGCAGCGACTCGAACTGCGCCTCGCATGTAATCGCTGAATACCAGGAATGTCCCGCCGTAAGCGCGGGCCAGGCCGCTGACGGAAATCCCATTCATAATCGCCCCCATGCCGTGCTCCCGAATCCCGAAGCGTAAATACCTGCCGTGACGGGCATCCTTCTGGAAATCTTTCGCCTCGGGCCACTGCGTATTGTTCGAGGGCGTCAGGTCCGCCGAGCCGCCTAAAATCAGCGGCAGCTTCGGCATCAATTCGGCCAGGACTTTGCCGGACGCTTTGCGTGTCGCGACAGAGCTGCCCGGCTCGAATGCCGGCAGGACTTCATCAAGGTTCACGGGCAGATTGCCCGCCGCGGCATCCTCGAATTCGGCCGCAAGCTCAGGATGGGCCTCGGCATATTTGGCCAGCAGCTTGTTCCATGCATTCTCTGCTCTTTTACCCCTCCTGCGGATTTTCTCCATATATGCCCGAACTTCGTCGGGGACATGGAAGCACATTTGCGGGTCCCAGCCGAAATTTTGCTTTATCAGCCTGATTTCATCGTCACCCAAAGGAGCACCGTGTGCCTTGGCCGTATCCTGCATGTTCGGACTGCCGAACGCAATATGTGTACGTAGCTTGATTAACGTCGGCCGCTGCTTTTCCCTGCGGGCATTTTTCAATGCTTTTTCGAAGGCGGCCATATCGTTGCCGTCACCTTCGACTACGCGGACGTTCCAGCCGTATGATTTGAAACGTTTGGCCCGGTCTTCGGTGAAGGCAAGGTCCGTATCGCCGTCAATGCTGATATGATTGTCATCATAAACGACGATAAGATTGTCCAGGCCCAGATGCCCAGCTAAAGAGCATGCCTCCGAGGCAACGCCCTCCTGCAGGTCGCCGTCGCTGGCGATGACGTAAATGTTATAATCGAGAATTGGAAATCCATCACGGTTGAAATGACTAGCCAGATATTTCTGTGCTATAGCCATCCCGACGGCGTTGGAAATGCCCTGGCCCAGCGGCCCAGTGGTCACTTCGACGCCGAGGTCCGGCTCGTATTCCGGGTGTCCCGGCGTTTTGCTGCCCCACTGGCGGAAGTTTTTCAAATCGTCGAGGGTTATGCCGTACCCGGTCAAATGCAGCATGGAATACAATAATGCGCTGCCGTGGCCCGCCGAGAGAACAAAACGGTCGCGATTGTGCCATTTGGGATTGGTGGGATTATGTTTCATATATTTGGTCCAGAGCACGTACGCCGCCGGGGCCATTCCCATCGGCATGCCCGGATGGCCCGAATTGGCCTTCTGAACCGCTTCGGCGGATAAAAAACGAATAGTTTGGATACAAAGCTCATCGAGTTCCGATAGACCCGGATTTTTCACTTTTACACTCATCACGAAATTCCTGTAATCAAGGTTCACATTTCACTTTAAGCAACAAAACGCCGGCGATAAAGTAACGGATACCCCTGCTTTTAGCAAGTCTTTTGTTGCTGTTGCTCTCGGCCGCCAGCAATAAATCCCATTCGCACAGATTTGACTTTCTCGGAAAAAACGGAGAAAATCGGTAATTTCCTGAACTTATCGATTTGCTGCGCATCTGTATAGGTTGAGAATAGCGCATGAAAAAGGCCGCTGAGTTAATAGAACAGTTGTTGCTGCTTCGCTGTCAAATGGGCGATAAAGATGCCTTTGCGGAACTCATCGAGCGCTATGAAAGGCCTTTGCGTTATTTCATAAACCGGCTGCTGGACTACAGCGAGCTGACGGAAGATATTTTTCAGGACACATGGCTGACAGTTATCAGGAAGATACATAGCCTTAAGGAAATAGACTCCTTTCCGGCATGGTTATACCGTATCGCGCGCAATAAGGTTTATCAGCAGCACAGGATAAAAAAGATCAAGTTGGAAATGGACGAAAATATCGCGATTGAAAATCATGCCGAAGATGATGATTTCTCTATCGAAGATGCAGCAAGAATTCATAGAGGCTTAAAAGAATTGCCGCTGGAATATCGAGAGGTCCTGATGCTGCGGTTTCTGGAGCAGATGTCGTATGAGCAGATTTCGCAGGTGCTAAATTGTAAGCTGGGCACTGTTCGGTCGCGACTTCATTACGCAAAAATCGCACTAAAAAAAGAATTGGAGAAATAAAATGGAAAAAGCGAAAGATATAAAAGAAGAGATTCTCAAACAAATGGATGGTTATTCTGTCGAGACGACGGATGTAATCTCGACTTCGGCAAGAAAAATCATCGACAAGCACAAGGCTCAGCTTAGACGGCGGAAGAGGATTGCAGCTATAGGTTGGCTGATCACATTTTTATATGCCGTGGGTATGCATAATCTGAAGGTTTATGTGTTCAAATACAACATCGAAGATGTTCTAACCAGAGAAGAATTCTGGTTCATTCGTTTCTCCGATATGGCATTGATAGTGGTGATTATAATTTCTATCCTTCTGACATATCTGATCTACGCCAAGTCCAGGACGTTGACCTTGTTGCAGATTTGCGCCCGATTAGCCAGCATCGAAGAACACCTCAAGAAAATATCTCAGGACAAATCCCCTGCTTCCGAGGCTTGACAGGCCTTTTGGTAATTCTTAGACTTTTATGCAGCTTTCCACGAATTGGTCGGCGAAGGCTGTCTGCAGGAAAAACCAGTAATTGAAGGGGACAAGACAGATGAATCGACGTGACTTTCTAAAATTAACCGCAGCCGGTGCAGCAGCGTTTTCGCTGCCGAACATTGTGTTTTCAGCCGGATCGGCACGAAATAAGCCAAACGTACTCTTTATGGCGATAGATGATTTGAACGACTGGGTCGGCTGTCTGGGCGGGCATCCGGATGTTAAGACGCCGAACCTGGACCGCCTCGCGAGTAGGGGCGTGCTATTTACAAATGCTCACTGTTCGGCGCCGGCATGCAATCCTTCACGGGCCAGCCTGATGACGGGTATTCTGCCCTCGACTTCCGGCATATATAAGAATCCCAATCCCTGGCGCAAGTCGCCTGTGCTGAAAAACGCTGTCACTATCCCGCAGCATTTCATGGCCCACGGCTACAGCGCCGTCGGGGGCGGCAAGATTTACCACGGCTCCTTTCCTGATCCGCCTTCGTGGCAAAGTTATTTCCCATCACAGCAGAAAAACAAGCCGGACGACCCGATGCCTCCGAACCGGCCCATCAATGGCATTCCAAAAACTGCTCATTTCGACTGGGGTCCGGTGGACGTGCCGGATGAAAAGATGGGCGACAGGCAGGTGGCTGCCTGGGCGATAAAACAACTACAGAAAAAACACAATAATCCGTTCTTTATCGGCTGCGGCTTTTTCCGGCCGCATCTGCCCTGGTATGTGCCGAGAAAATACTTCGATATGTACCCGTCGGATAAAATTACGCTGCCCAACGTCAATGAAAACGACCTTGACGATGTGCCGGAATTAGGTAAAAAGATGGCCAAGCCACAGGGCGATCACAGAAAAGTCCTCGAGCACAAGCAATGGCGAAAAGCCGTACAGGGTTATCTCGCATCCATAAGTTTCGTCGATACGTGCGTCGGAAAGGTTATCGATGCGTTGGATCGAAGCGACTATGCCGACAACACAATCATTATTCTCTGGAGTGACCATGGCTGGCACCTCGGCGAGAAACTACACTGGCGCAAATTCTCGCTCTGGGAAGAAGCGACGCACAATGTCCTGATGGCGGTCGTGCCCGGCGTCACCAAACCGGGTCGGCGATGCTCTCGGCCGGTTACAATGCTGGATATTTATCCCACTCTCATAGAGCTTTGCGGTCTGTCAAAGAAGATTGAGATTCAAGGTCAAAGCCTTGTGCCTTTATTGAAGAACCCCGAAGCCGAGTGGGAGCGTCCGGCACTGACAACACACGGACGCAACAACCATTCGCTGCGCACCGAACGCTATCGATACATCCGTTACAGCGACGGCACGGAAGAGCTTTACGACCACGATAAAGATGAGCTGGAATGGGACAATCTCGCCAGCGATCCTAAATACGCCGAAGTCAAAAAGCAGTTCGCCAAATGGCTGCCCCAGACAAATGTTCCCGAGGTAACGACGGCCAGGAATAAAAATAAACGAAAATAAAAGCAGCAGGGACGGTTCACATACGTATTTAGCTAAGGAAAAGCCATCCCCAACCCGATAACGACAATCGGGATGAGGCTGCCACCCCAATAGAATTAATGGAAAATGGGTGGCAGCCTCAAGCTTGAACCACTGCGCAGCAAGGTTCAAGCTTGGGGATGGTCGCTACCGACTAAAATTCCGTCCGGATTAAGGCACCTTCGATTCAAACTGGTAATTTCCAGAGCCTACTGTAAAGACGGCGGTTCGGTGCTTTATGTGCAGGAACTGTACTCCCTTGGCGCTGGTTGCCCGCCGGCCCGATTCGGTGACACCCTTGGCACTCTCGGCAGGTATGTAAACGGTCGCAGTCGTATTGGCGGGGATAGTCACATCCAGTTTGAATGCACCATTTTCAAGCCACCAGTCGCTGATGATTTTGCCGTTAATTGAATCATAGGTTGCCTTTGCATTTGTAATGGCCCCGGGCATCGGGCGAATGATAATCTTTTTGTAGCCCGGCCCATCAGTGTCGATTCCGGCAACCGTATCGAACAGCCACCGGCCGACCGAGCCGAAGGCGTAGTGGTTGAACGAATTCATGCCGGGATCCTGGAAGCCTTTTTCCTCGGTCCAGCCGTCCCAGCGCTCCCAGATGGTCGTTGCGCCGTTTTTGATGCTGTAGCCCCAACTGGGAAAAGTGTCGTTGAAAAGCAGGCGATAAGCAACATCCAGATGTCCTGTCTCGGTCAGGGTCGGCAACAGATAACTCAAGCCGACAAATCCTGTCGAGAGGTGCCAGTTCTTTGCCTCGATTCTTTCGACGAGATGTGCTGCCGCTTGCTTACGCTTGTCGGCGGGCAGTAAATCGAAATGCAGGCCGAGCAGATAACATGTCTGTGTATTACCCTTGATTCGGACATCTTCGGAAACGTAGGCTTTATTGAAAGCTTCCCTGATTTGCCCGAAGAGTTCTTCGTACTCTTTCGCCTCCTCGAATCTTCCGAGTGCGGCTGCCATTTTCGAGAGCAACCGTGTGCTGTAGGCGAAATAGGCCGTACCGATTACGTCCTTTGGTGTGTTGGAGGCAATTGAGACCCAGTCGCCGTACCCTTTGTCCGGGCGCAACAGGCCCGTGCTGTTCGTCTTCAAATAGTCTATCCACTTCTTCATCGATTCGAAGTGTTTTTCGATGACACGTTTGTCACCGTAAACCTCGTAAATTGTGTATGGGCAGATAACACCGGCATCACCCCAGGCGGCTGTGCCGTCGCCCATTGCGACCTTACGAGGTGCTACATCGGGGAATCCTCCCTCGGGGCTTTGTGCATCTTCGAGGTCAACCAGCCATTTGGTGAAAAATGCTGCGACGTCCATATTGTAGGTCGCGGTGCGGATGAATATCTGGGCGTCGCCCGTCCAGCCCAGCCGTTCGTCTCGCTGCGGGCAGTCGGTCGGTACTTCAATAAAGTTGCCCAGCTGGCCCCAGACTATATTGCGGTATAGTTGATTGACCATTGGATTGGAACAATCGAAGGCCCCGGCCACCGGCGTATTCGATTGTACAACGACTCCTGAAATCGCATCGAGGGGGGGCTTGCCCGTATATCCGATGACTTCCACATAACGGAAGCCGTGAAAAGTAAATCGGGGCTCCCAGGTTTCTTCACCGCCGCCCTTGCAGATATACGTATCGGTGCAGCGAGCCGATCTAAGGTTCGTGGTATAAATCGTCCCATCGGGATTGAGCATTTCTGCGAATCGCAGCACGATTTTCGTGCCGGCCGGAGCGGTTGCCTTCAGACGTACCCAGCCGGCGAAATTCTGACCCATATCGAAAACGTACATATTTTTCTTCGGCTCGGTTATCATCTTAGGATTGATCTTTAGAATCTTCTTAACCGTCACACCGGGATAAGCTTGAATTTTGGCTTCTATATAGTCAGACACAGCCACTTCGCTCCAGTCGGTATCGTCGAACCAATACCTGCACCAGTCCTTGATTTCTTCGCGGCTGTCATAGGTTTCGCCCATTAAAAAGTCCGCTTCGAAAAGCGGTCCGTAAGCGGCCTTCCATGACTCGTCGGTCACAACCACCTGCCTGGTGCCGTCAGTGTATTCGACTTCGAGTTGTACGAACAATCGCGGTTTGCTGCCGTAATGTTCTCTTTTTTTGCCGAATCCAACATAGCCGGCATACCATCCATCGGCAAGAATTGCTCCGATTGTATTGCCGCTTTTCGTAAGTAAATCTGTCACATCATAACTCTGGTAATATATCCGCTTGTTATAATCGGTCCATCCGGGAGTGAAGTAATCCTCACCAACACGTATGCCATTAATCTGTAACTCATAGAGCCCCAGGGCCGAAGCATAAACTACGGCACGTTTAACCTGCTTATCGATAACAAAGCTTTTACGCAGGTACGGCGGAGGCGGTAAAACAAGCTTTTCCTGTGATGGTTGTCCCCATGGACCTTCACCCACCTGTGCTATTACTTTCGCATCGGACCAGGTATTGTCATCGAAACCGGGCTTTTGCCAGCCATCCTGCTCGACGTTGGAGGCCTTCCATGAACCGTCAATTGGAACGACCATAGTCTCTTCAGACTCAAATCCTACAAGGAATTTGCCTGTAAGCCCCGCCGGATTGGCGGCATCGCCCACATTAGCAACGGCAATCGCCACCGTATTGACCCCGGCGGTAAGCTTGTCGGTAACAACGATTATATGGACCGACTGCCAACCGCTGACCTGTCCTGCCTCTTCGCCGTTGATAAAAATCGTTGCCTGATTATCCACCAAAAGCGTGAAACGCGCCCGCTTGATAGTTTTATCAGATGCGATTTCGAAACTTTTTCTGAAAAACCGCGTGCTAACCGGAGCACTTACAACCGGGTCTCCTTCATCAAACCATATCCATTTGTTGCTCTCGAGACTGAGCTGATCGGATTCCTTCTGCTGCTTATAAATTGCAGGTGGCTCCGCATCATAACCTATCCATTTTGCCTGCCAGTCTTCGGAATCGAGCAACCCCATTGTCCACATTGCCGGCTCGCTCCACGCCGATACACGTCCATCATTGTCCCAGATGCGGACTTTCCAATAGCAGCGCATCCGAGACTCTAAAGTCTTGCCTTTGTATACTATTTGATTGCTCCGGTTGGATTTGACTTTGCCGCTGTTCCATAAGTCCCCTTTATCCCGCTCAAGCGTTTCGACGGTGGAGGCAACTAAAACATGGTAAGCGTTCTGCATACAAGATCGCTGATCTGATTCCAGAATCCAGCTCAGCCGGGGCTTGTTTACGTCAATCCCCATTGGATTGACAAGGTACTCGCATCGCAGATTCTCGACCATAGTGCCTGTGATTTGCGTTTTGTCTTTTTTACTTATTGCCCCTTCTTCCGTGCATCCCAGAGATGACAATAGCAAAAAGACAATTATTATCGCTGATATTAATTTGACCCGGTTCATACCATGTTCCTTTCGTTAATATGCATCCGGCGCTTTACTTCAACGCAATTTACTGTTTTGGAAACTCTACAGAGCAACAAAAGAATTCAACCTGTTAGTCGCTTCCATTTGAGCCGCCGTAGATAATCCGCATTCGGCCGATGTTCGGTACAATACCAAACGGGAATTCTGCAAAAGGCTTGAAACCGCTGGGCCAATAGACAAATAGAGCCTTACCTACGAGGTAGTCTCGCGGAACTATCCCCGTACGATAGTCAGGCAATCTCTTATTCGCCACGCCGGGACTGCTCCACAATCTGCCATCCTCACTATTTGGACTGTTGTCACCCAAGACAAAGAACTGATCCTCCTTTAAGGGAAGAGGCTCATCATTGGCCCTTTGGGAACCATCCGGTTTGGTGTAATGAATATCCCTGAAAATTGCTATGTGGGACAGTGTTAGTCTGCCCGAGCCAAAGATCTCCACTCGTGGTTCGATATCTTTTCGTATAAGCCCGGCATCTTCAAGGTCCCTGCCCAAATCATAGGTCAATTTTTCTTTGCCGAATTGAAGTACCAATTGATGGTCAACATTAGCGAATTTAACTAAGCCAGGTTCGCTGGTTGTCAACGTATCGATTGACTTTCGGGCTAATTCTTCGCTCTCTTTGCCTTTCTCTTCCCGGCAAATAAACATTTCACCCGCAAAATCAATCCATGCCTTGTAGTTAGTCTCATATTTGCTCAGAGCGATGCCGATACGTCCCTCCGAGTCGGCAGCCCGACAGTCGAAACGAACCATTAAGTCACTGCAGATCGGCATAATGCTATATCTATCAACATCGTCGTACGCATAGGTAGCCTTGAAGTCGTTGCCGATAGAAGTGCTATAAAATATCGTATTGAGCTGGCCAACGGAGCTGTTTAAACTAAATACGGTCGGATTGCTGCTGTCCGTCGTTACCCATTTTGAATCCCCGACATTCTTGAACGGCTGAGCCCAGATATGGCCGTTAAACGAATCTTCTCGAGGCCGAACGGGTTGATAATCGTTATTATAGACCGGCATCCACATTTCATTCTGGATTTTGCCGGGTTTTCGGGCGATTTTGTCATCGATGTAGATATCCCCGTCGATGATCTGCACCTTCTCACCCGGCAGGCCAATTAACCTTTTGATGTAATTGATAGTGGGCTCGGTAGGATTTTTGAATACGATGACGTCCCATCTTTTCGGCTCAATGAACTGGTAAATACATTTCAAAACGAGTATGCGGTCGCCATTTGCTATCGGCATTTTCTCAGCAGCCATAAGATTACGGTTATAACACCTTGGGCATTGAGTCAGATGTGTCGATGCATTACCATTCGTGCCGGTATTTCGATTCGCTAAAAAGGTAGTATCTATAATTGGCCCGCATCTGTGACAAAACAGTTTAGAAGGATAACGGCCACAATTCGGGCAGCGGGTAATAGCCAGACGGACGTTGCCGCCCGGAACGGTGTCTTCGGGCAACGGGCGGTTATTCTTGTCCCGATATTGGGACGGCACAAAACCATATTCGTATTCATATCCGCATTGCCGGCAGCGCAAACGAAAATGAGCCCCTTTTAGAGTGTCGGCCATACTGCCGGTCGGAATGCGAAATGCTTCCATAACAAAAGCACGGAAGACGAAAGCCAATATGAAAGCGGTTATCAGCCATTCAAAGGTGTTTGCTATTTCAGCAGCCCTGTCTTTACTTTTATGGGTTTTCTTTTCTATACCGCTTTTATCCTGAGACATTTACGACAATCCTGCTCTAAGGTAAATTCTTTATCTTTACAAATTAAGAATAAGTGTAAAAAACTAAAAAGGTTGATTATGCCAATAAATCGACTGACGGTCAATAAACTATTTTGCTTTGCAGGCATTTTTGCATCAGATTTTATTAGTCATAAGCTTATATATCATCGTCTTAAAAAGAGGTTTTACGGCTTATATTGCATTTTTAACAGAATTATTGGTGAATATTTCTTTACATGAAACTCTTTAATATTCGAAGTAGGAAAATCTGTTTAACTATGACCGAGTTCTCATGGCCCAGAAAGAACGAATCCAAAAAATTTTGGGGATTCTGAAAAAATTTGTTGGAAATTTGCTTGCTGTATAGAAGTCTTTGTTGTATAGTGAGTTGTGAAGTTTTGAAATTTGCGTTTTGTCGATAACTCTTGCGGTCGACAAAAGTAATTTTTGTTCTGAAAAACATCGCCCGGGCGGCCGCAAGCGAATCGTAAAATACATGGAGGTACGTGATGAGCTGTTGGATGATTAAAGAAAAACGGTTTATTATGCAGCAGCTTTTAAATATAAAGAAGAATCCAGTTTCCTAATTGCTCTTTCCTGAAATGAGGTAGTCTATGGCGACAATTACAAAGAAGGAACTAATTGACCGTATTGCAGAGCGGACACAAGCAAAAAGAGTGACAGTTAAGTGTATAATTCAGGCTTTCCTTGACGAGATAACAAGGGAACTGTGTGAGAATAATCGTCTGGAATTCCGCGATTTTGGTGTTTTCGAAACCAGGACCAGAGCCGCAAGAGTAGCACAGAATCCGAAGACTCTTCAGCGCGTCGAGGTTCCTGAGAAACGAACGGTTAAGTTCAAAATGGGCCGGCTGATGAAGGAAAATCTTTGCGCTCCTGTCGTTGAATCAGCTGAGGCAAAATAAGTGTACTAATTGAACAACCGTCGCCAGCAACAAAACGCAATCGGTTCCAGCGGTAAGCTGCCAGTTATAAATTTTCTGGCGAGCAGCGTACAGTAGGTGTTAGTTAACAATAAGGAGCGTTAAATGTTAGACGGAAAAGTGAAGTGGTTCAACCCGAGAAAGGGTTATGGATTTATCGCGACCGAAGACGGCCGGGATATTTTCGTCCACTATTCAAGTATTTCAGGTGATGGATATAAAACTCTTGTAGAAGGCGATGATGTCACTTTCGAGATTGTCGAGGGTGAGAAGGGGCTGAGAGCAGAGAATGTCGTTGCCAAATCAGCCTCGGAAAGCGAAGAAAAGTCATAAAGCTGTTTATAATTTCGGGCCCTTAAGTCTGAAATCGAAGATCAGAAATCAGATGGCCGACTTTTAGTCTTCAGTCGTCTTGTTTACCCTGAGCATAGCAGCAAAGATTTCGGAGTTCTCCCTTCCACCATCGAGATATACAACGTTTGAACAATATAAGATATTTGAGTTATGATTGCCGGAGAATATCAATCGGGTCTGGATTGTAACGTGCTTGTGCTCAACAAGCATTATATGGCGATCCGAATAATCGGCGCCAAGCGAGCATTTTCCCTGCTGTTCCGCGACCTCGCCGAGGTCGTTTCACTCGAGGAGGGTCGATATTCTAATTACGATTTCGATAGCTGGTGTGAGGTGAGCCAGTTTAGGCGTGATTTCGAGCCGGACGGTTACGATTGGGTATCGACCGTGAATTTCCATGTCGCCGTGCCGCGAATCATAAGGCTGCTCTTTTACGATCGCCTGCCGCGAAACGAGGTCAAATTCAACCGCCGGAACATCTTCGCCCGCGACAAAAACCACTGCCAGTATTGCGGCAAGCGTTTCCCGACCAGCGAATTATCGCTCGACCACGTCATCCCCCGAAGCCTGGGCGGCAAAGCAACCTGGCAGAACATCGTTTGTGCCTGTGCCGCCTGCAACGTCAAAAAAGGCAGCCATACCCCGAAACATGCCGGCATGAAATTAATTAAGAAACCCATCAAACCCCGCCACAATCCCCTCGTCCACGTCCATCTCGGCCACCACCGCTATAAAAGCTGGAAGCAATTCCTCGACCACGCCTACTGGTCAGTCGAGCTGAAATGACGCTTCCTTGCGTCATCCCGACCAGCGTGGAGGGATCTATTCAAAATTCTGATTTTGCCTCGCTATTATTCTAACGCCTCGCCCGCTTCAGCGTTTCCTCAAAAATCTTTTGCTTTTTTAGATTTTTCTCTTGCAACCCGTTACGTTATACGTTACACCGATGTAGATTATGTGGATTACCACTGAAAGGATCATATAATGGTCACGAAAAGAAAACCAACGCACCCCGGCCTGGTGTTAAAGCATGATGTTCTTGAACCGTTGAACCTCACCGTCACTGAAGCAGCGCGACGTTTAGGCGTGGCACGAAAAACGCTGTCGGAATTGATCAACTGCCGGGCGGCTCTCAGCCCGGAAATGGCAATCCGAATCGGCAAGGCGACCGGAACCACGCCCGAGAGCTGGCTCAATATGCAAACCAAGCTGGACCTATGGTTAGCTCAACAGCATGCCCCACGCGTAGAACGATTAGAAGTAATAGCCGGATAATGTTCGAAACCACGAATGAACACCAATGGACACGGTTTTTAGACACTGATTAACACAGCAATCTGTAGCGTGGCGGCTTGGCTCTGCCACAGGTACCCCACCATTTTTAATCTGAGAAATAATCAATAGTCATTAATCAATAATCAATACGGAAGGCCCCGCCACAACCCCCTCGTCCACGTCCATCTCGGCCACCAGCGATACAAAAGCTGGAAACAATTCCTCGACCACGCATACCGGTCCGTCGAACTGAAATAACACCTTTTTGTATCATTCTGAGGCCTTTTGTCATGTCGAGCGTGGTTGAGACATCTTACCAGAGATCTTATGTGATCTATATTAGCAGCTAGGTCCCTCCATCTCAGTAGCGATGATAAAACGTCCCTAAATAATTTAAGGCAAGGAGTGAAAATCCAGTTACGTTTACCATACACTCGTCCCAGCCATTAGAAGCTGTTGTCTATATTTTTGCAAAAAATACTTAATTTATGGCCAAAAATTTGCCGAATATTCTATAGGCTAACATGTAATTAGCAGAAATGCCGGAGATAATATTATGAAAAAAAAAGATTTAATTGAGTGTATTTGTGAATTCGATAGGACATCTAAGAAACATACTCTCAGACGGTATTCTGAAGAAAAACTACGCAAATATCTGGATCGACTGGTAAAGCTAAATATGGAAAGAACTGAAATTCAATGCTCATCAGTATTCAGCTGATTCAGGAAACAGCATCTCTTCAACAAAATCCTTGAAGAGATCTTTATGGAGTGGTTTGGAAAAAACTCGATCCCGAAGGACATCTGTATCTAACAAAGCTTTCACACTCGGAGCATAACTTGTGATTATCATTAACTGTTGCGGTAGAAGCATTTCCTCAAGTTTTTTTATTGCCTCTCTTCCCCAGTGTATATTGACACGGGCGTCCTGGGTGCCCTTATTTTCGTCTGGCCAAATCTGAGCATCAACAACAGCACAATGGATCACATCCTCATCTTTTCCGTTCTTTGCTTTAATAACCAGTTTTTCGACTTCTCTAAACGATTCTGCTGTTTTTGTTGAAATTCTACATTTCCGCTTCTTTGACAAATCGCCAATATATCTCTCGTATTCCCGTCTTTTCTCATCGCTGTCTTCCACCAGAAGGATGGTCTTGCTAATGGATCTTGCCATTCTATTTATCTCCTTTATATTGAGTTAGGAATAACTATATCTACATATGCTCCCGTTAGGTGCCCATCTAGATTATTGCCTGCATTCAGTCTCATACCTGCTTCCTCAAGGACTCGTTTCGCAGCTTTCAATCCAAATTTGCCGCCCTTAGAAAACCAATCCTCGCTATCTTCATCACCAAATAAGGATTGCAGATCATCATTATTGAATCCACTACCATTGTCAGAGATTATCAGGTGACAGCCTTCTTCGTCACGATAAATATTCAGAGATGCTTTGTTCCCCCCCCATCTTTGCGCGTTTGTAATAATTGTATCCATAGCCCCGATTATTGCGTCACTGTTTACAATTTCAATGTCTGCATATTTGTGGGAGACTTCTCGGGTTTCAGGAAAGCAAAACTCTTTTCCGGCCCATTTAAAATAGTCTTTGTAAAACAACAAACGATTCATGAGATCTCCCTTGAACAAAGCAACAAAGGAAGCTCTTCGGTGACTGTCAGAAATCTTCAGTAGTTTGTCATATCCTTCAACAATATTATAAGGTCCCGATACTTGAAGTGCTGTCCTAAAAAGATCCGTAACTTTATCGGCGGTGGCTCCAACAGGGCAGCTTTTTGTTTCTTGCAGTTCTTCAGCTAGTGTGTCGACTGTTGAAAGAAACTCTGCTCCAACATCCTTCAAAGCATGTTGAAGGACATGAAAAGCTTCTGTCCTTGCCGATTCGCGGATGTCTATCGCTGCAGCTATCATTGCGGCCACAGCTCTCATCAGATATAAATCTTCCTCCCCGAATGGCTGGTAGGCATCCAAAGCAAGCTTAAGAGACTGAAGAAGTGGCACGACATCACTGCTCACCTTAAGGAGTGCAGCTTCTGGTTTCGATATATCGGAAGAAAGCTCCTTAAGAGAGTAAGTAATTCGCGTTACTGCAGCAACAAGGGCCTCAGTATACCATCTGAGAGAATCGATTGTCTGCTCTAGAGCATTACTCTTCAAATGGTCTAAAGGTTTTCCCTTCGATTTTTCAGGGCCGCCGATAGAAGCCCCTGTTTTAGGTAAATCTTGGTGCTCAATGGTAGACGAGACTTTACATTCCGATAGTCCAGACGCAAGCTGCCGCGTTTGTTCAACCAATTGCCTAAGCTGTGTAGCCTGATCACTTCTTACTCTCTTAAGTACATCAGCGGCCTTTTCAGCCAATTCATCAACGTATTTACATATGGCTGCAGGGGTGTTCTTTGGTGAGGCCATGGCACGTAAGAAAGTGCAAATTTCGCTGATCGAAGACTCAGTATTCTGGTCTCGAGGGGATTCTTGTTCAGCCAATTGCCGCCTTCTATTCTCGACCTTTATAACACCATGTACTTTACCATTGGTACCAACGATAGGCACGCCAAGAAGGCACCAGCAGTGTCCTTGAAGCTCCTTATCAAGTTCGCCCTTCCAACCATCATGGTCTTGAACGTCAAAGTTAGCCACAATCGCGACTTTATCCTTGAGTATCCTCGCGGTTAATCCCTCTTCAAGCGACTTCGGGGTTCCTATAGCAGCCTCCTCGTAGCCGTATGCTTCCTCAAGAACGAGCCTATCACCTTCAGATGATTTCTCACGGAGGAAAATTGAGCATATCTCAGCTTTAAGATGTTGGGCAACACTCCAAGTTATACCACCAAGCTTTTCTTTCATTTTTTTACCCTTGGTATCTACCGGTCGCGACATCGCGTCGACCATTGCCGGCAATGAGGACGCAAGTATCTGAAATCCAGCCGCGCTTGAATCACGTCGGTCAAAATGTATAATATAATGTATACTATCCATATCTACGCTCCTTCAAGCAATAAGAAGTAAAACTTATTGCATACCCTCTAACAGTAGTAAGAGTACCACTCTATGATTAAACAGTCCTGTTAGCAATTGTCAATCATGCTAGTTTATTACGCAAAGAGAAGTCAGCAATCTACTTGCGATAGGATTTGAACAGTTAATTGTTTTCACCAATGATTTCTGCTTCCAGTTGTCCAATCTTCTGCTCTATGAACTGCTATATATCCTTACTTCCTATTCTTATCATTCACTCAAGGTTGTTGTTTCACATTATACCCGTTATCCCAGACCAGAACAAAGACATTAAAGCCTTATTTAAGTGCGTTTCTCATAAAATTTAGCCCACAAGACTAAGTAAAAGTCAGTTCTATCATTTTTAGCGTTTCTCATGCTAAAATGTTGATAACGAATTTACAAAAAGTCGAAAAAAGTACATATTTTTCACCAAATCGCCTTTTCAGCCCAATTTCAACGATTTTTTTTCGTCAAAATGAGTGGAATTTCTTCAAAAAAGAGAAAAAAACAAGAATTCAGAAGCGTGAGCCATCTCTTACGGGAGAGACAGTAGACAGAATTTTAAAACCTACTTGAAAAGTAGTGTTAATAAGTGTTCATTCGTGGTTATTTCCTATTTTCTTCGTCTTTCTCGATGGTGAGATAATTAGATCTTTCGACTCCGCTCAAGATGACAAAAAATGGTGCGATTCATCGCACACTACGAGCACGCAATACGCAGACCGCAGCACGCAGTACGAATAGTGACCGCCGTATCAAGGACATTTATTTAAAATAAGCCCGCTTTTTTGGTTTGCCGTTCGTAGAATACTTAACAAAATGATTATTGATTAGTGATGATTGATTAATGAACGGAATAAAGAAAAATGGAGACGACAACCAGTGAATATCCAATATCGAATGTCCAACATCCAATATCGAAGTAAGAATCCTGTATTTGTGATTACTTGATTTGAAAAAACAAAGCCAATTTTATTTGAGGATAAATGAGCGTAAGTGCATATTAGAAAAGGGATAAGGTGAAAATATTGTGCGAAATGAATCAAGAAAAACAAAGCCAAACAAAGCCAATTTGTTTAGCCCCCAGCACTGCTGGGGGTTGAAAAGGTAAGTTGAAAAAACAAAGCCAATTTTTGCCGGTATGAATTGGCGTAACATCTTATTTGGAAGGGATTTATGATAATATGATGCTCTAAGGGGCACGAAAAAACAAAGCCAATCAAAGCCAATTGGGCCCCGGCGCTCGTGAATCGTCAAAACACATCACGAGCGGCAAATCATGTATCCGACGTCTATTGTGCGGCCTTCTTCTCTGCTTTTGTGGCAGTAGGCATCGGCCCACTAAACTCGGTTATATCGAGGGCCTGCTGCTCTGAATCGGTCAAAGTCGGCTCGGTGATGATATGCGGCGTTATGAATACGACCAGCTCGGTATTGGCCGTCGCTTCACCTTCGAACCTGAACAGATGGCCGAGCACGGGTATGTCGCCGAGTAAGGGCACCTTGTTGACCTGCATGGACGTTTCTTTCTTTTTCAGGCCGCCCAGGACAACCGCCTGACCGTCCCGGACAAGTGCTATAGTGTTGACTTTGCGAGTGTCAACGACGGGGACATTGCTCGATGCTACCTGAACTCGTGTCACGAGAACGCTGAACTCCGGCGCTATGTTCAATCTCAGCATGTCTTTTCCTGCGACATGCGGTGTAACGACGAGCTTGACGCCGACATTTTTAAATTTCACCGTCTCGGTGGTGCTGCCCGCAGTGATGGTTCGCTCGACGTAAGGATGCTCGGTCACGATATCGAAAGTGGCCTCCTCGTTGTCGACGACCATAATTCTCGGATTGGCCAGAAGTTTTGCATCGATATTTTCCTTCTCGGCCCTCAGCATTCCTTCGATGTCAATATGATCGTTGAGCAAGCCGAAGCGCAGGTATCCCAACGTGGTTTCCTCTGTTTTGTTTGTACCGGCCATAAAACCAGCTTCTAAAGACGGATCGGTTCTGCTGCCGACGTAAGTGTCGCTTCCTCCCTTTTCGACAATAATATCATCGTTAAGTGGATAACCGAAGGCATCTCTGTTGGTTCGTCTGCCGGCATACCAGTCGACGCCGAGGTCGAGGTTGTCCTTGCTCGTAATATCATAGATTCTGACTTCGACAAGTACCTGAGGCGTTATGCGATCGATTGTTGAGATAAGGTTCGTGATGTCCCTGACTTTGCTCTCGGTGTCTGTGACGATAATGTGGCTGGTGCCCTCGATGGAAGATACGGAACCCTGTTGCGATATGAACTTTTCCAAAGCCTTCACAACCTGTCCGACGTCCGCATATGTAATCTCAAATGTTTCGGTGACCAGCCTCTCGGTTATCTCGGGCATTTCACTGCGTGACAAAATGCGTATGACATTTTCACCGACTATAATACCGGCACCATGCACATCGAGAATGCACCGCAAAGCTTCGTCGAGCGATACATCTGTCAGCGAAACCGTCACATTGCCGGTAACCTGGGGACTCATGATAAGATCCACATTAACCTGGTCGGCCAGTTGCCTGATTACGGTACCAATAGGAACGTCATTGACGTCGATACATACAACCTTTTGCATCCGCAGCTCAAGGTCGGTCAAAACCGCTTTTTTCGCTGCTTGCCCACTGCTTTCAGCGGCCAAAGCCGAAACTGTGCTGAAGCAGAGAAGCGCGCAAATGATAAGGATATTTGAACCGCTTGATTTTATTGTTAAGGTTTTCATAACAACTCCTTTACTCACTGAGATCTTACTTAACATCTTTTAAGCACAAATATACGTAATTTATTTTACGGACTCCGGCTGCTCTTCACTTTGGCCGGTACTATCTAAAGGAATCATTTTTCCGTCACCAACGTTTTGTTTCCACCTTTCACCATCCTTTTCGAACTCTACGCTGTCCCTGTTTATGTTTATAATAGTCATGCCGTTGATATCATCTCCCTCGTAAAATATTCGGGAGCCGATGACAGCAGAGGGTTTATCATGTGAATATACGATATCCTTTATCATTATTAGTCCTTGATTCTCCGTATTTGTCGCTCCGTTTTGTTCTGTGTTTTGGTCTGGGGTTTGTGCATTGCTTTCATCCGGCAATTGTATCGGATCTCTTGCTATAATCGTAATTGGTTCGGGAATCTGCCAGTCGATTTCATCGCCGGAATTTGTATTAGAGACGACGGCTGGAGTGTCATCGTTCTCGGTTCCTTTCGTCTTACGTGGAGCTTTGCTGAGAACCTGTCTAAAAGCAAATATCATAACAATCGCGAGTATCGGCACCATTATAACCATCGCCTTTTGTTTGGTCGGACTGACGCCCGGTTTTGGCGTAAAGAGCTTGTCCTTGATTTGTTGCCACAGACCATCACCGGTTTCTTCTATAAATGGACTGCCTTCTGGCTGCGTGTCCGTTAGAGGCTGCTTCAATGGTGCCTTGGGCTGAGAAATCTTGTTAATCGGAGGATTCTGCGGCACCTGGTTTTTAGAAGTCGATTTTGGGAAAGCATTAGCTGTTTGGGTTTGTTCAGCTTTATCTGACGAATCCTCAGACTCACTTAGCTTCGTAATCAGAGAACTCTTCGAAACCTTTTGGTTGGCGGGCACCGGTTTTGGAGAGCCATCAGATGTCTTGTTCGGTACAGGAGTGCCGGAAGGCTGTTGAGCACTTTTATTTTGTGGAAGAGGCACACCTTTAAATACAGACGATACTTTCTTCTGAAGCCCCGCCTTATTTTTATCTAACTCTGACATTAATTATCTCCTGACCAAAGCCTTGTAGTTCACTTGCTCAACCAAAGTACTATTGCTGATTATCTCCTCTGCCAATGTCCTGTATTCAGCAGCCGCCTTACTTTCGGGCGCATAAATCAGGACCGGCTCACCGGCACTCGGCGCCTCAGCCAGCCTCACATTTCTGTGAATAACCGTATCAAATACCAAATCGCCGAAGAATTCCCGCATTTGCTGTTGAATTTGCCTGCTAAGCAGAGTGTTGTTTTCGACGAGAGTCAGCAATATACCCAATATTTTGACATGGCAAGGCTGGAAGCGCTCGGCAATGATATTCGCCGTCTCGAACAATTGTTTGAGTCCTTCCATCGCATAGTAATGAACCTGAACAGGCACAACAACACCAATGCCAGCAAGCAGTGCATTCAGAGTCAACAGCCCGAGCGATGGCGGACAGTCAATCACACAGATATCGTATTTGTCCCTTACCTTTCTGAGCTTCTCGCTCAAGACAAATTCTCTTCCGACGATGCCGGTTAGATCAAGCTCGGCGCCCGACAGCAGGACATTGCTCGGGGCCAGATCGAGCCACTCGATCTTTGTGCTTAAAGATACATTTGATATTCCAATTTGAACGTTCACAAGGACATCGTAAATCGTCGTGCTCAGCTCATCAGGTTCATAGCCGAGTCCTATCGTACTATGACCCTGCGGATCGAGGTCTACCAGCAGCGTCCTATAGCTCTTCTCAGCAAAGGCCGCTGCGAGATTCACCGCGGTCGTTGTTTTACCACAACCACCTTTTTGATTTACTATTGCTATCGTTTTCATATCTTCGAGTCAACAGTTGGTGCTGAGGACTTATTAGCGATTTCTCTATCCTGTTGTTTTCTTACGAAAGCCGCTACGTCAAGGCTTACCTGATAAATTGATTTGTCCTTATTTGAGCGGGATATAGCAAATTCATTCACAAACAGGACCGGTTGATTCCTCTCCAGGGCATTAACAAAAGTAGCAAACTGATTGAATCCGGCAATGAAGCTGATATCGATATGGCTCTCACATATACTGTTACAATCGGGTATTTCGGAGAGTCCCTGCTTATCTTTATCTTTAATGCTGAATGAAGCTACTCTTTCTTCATTCGCGATTCGACCGATATCGAAAGTCAAATTAGCTGAATCTTCGAGATCAAGGATAAAATCATTAAGTTTGTTTTGTAGACTCTCAATTTCTTCGTTTAACCGGATCTTTGTCTGCTCTTGTGCCGCTCTTTGTGCTAAATCATACATCTGTTTTTTCTCTGCGAGCGTGCTTTCAAGGCTTTTTCTGTTGCTCTTATGAGGTCCCAGAACAAACAAGTAAGCCAGAACAAACAGCACCAGACAAGCTGCCCATGCTATAGCTGTTCTTATAAGATATTTTCTGTAAATCTTTATAAAAGCGTTGATATTTACCATTTTAAAATCCCGGTTTAAGGACGCAACTTATCTCGTAAGAAACGACATCCTGACCATCACGTGTTTCAGATTTTTGCGAAACTCCGATTTTTTCGAGTTTTGGGCCAAGAAAGTCCGAAGCACGAATGCGATCCCGGAAGTCTCTTACTGCCTCGTCGTTGTCAGTCTGTTGACCACCACTGACGGTCAACCGCAATATTCGTACGAGCACATCAATTTCCACCATTTTCATGGGATTATCTTTTTTAGGAACTTTCTTTTTGACAGTGTCATGCTCTACTGCAAGAGAATTCAGCACTACCGTCTCAGGCATATTCTCCATTAGTGTCGTCAACACAGGAGACCATTGAGTATGTCTCTTAAGTGAAGAATTAAGTTCCGAGAGGCAACTCTCGTTAGCGATTTTCTTTTTCTCTAATGCCTTCTGCAACTCTACTGCGTCTGACAATTTATCAATCTCTGCCTCGTATTCGGCAATCTCCTGCTCCTTCGCTGATACGGCAATTGTGGTGCGATGATAAAAGCTGAGCATCCCCATAACGACCATAACAGGTATCGCTGCGGAAATCACGATAATAGCAAGACTCCCGGGTTTGCTCTTAAGCGGAACTGCCTGTCCATTTAGTAAATCTATCGTAAACATAGCTTCGCGTTTCGTAGCTCTTATAACATTTAGTTCATATTAATTCAGTTAGACTGATCTCATAGCAAGACCTGCCGCCACTGCCATCGCCGGACCTGTCTTTGCACAAACATCTTCAAACTGTCGGTTTCCATTGCACCGTATTTTGTCGAATGGATTCCACAAGACGGCCTCAACTCCAAGCCGGTTGTTCAATAACTCAACAAATCCTCCAGCCAAAGCAAAGCCCCCGCAAACAAATAGTTTCTCGACACTCGATGAGGATTTAGACTGAGCTGAATAATATCGCAAAGTTTCGCCAACATCTCCAATCAACTTCATGCAGGCTTTTTCAAGACTATCTCGTAGCTGACGTTCATCCACTGTAGATTCGCCGAACAAAATCCCCTTAACAGTTTCGATTGACGTGTCATTCTCAACGGCGAGTTGTGAAACAATATCATTGCCTGCATATGTCATATCACGGATAAAAGGCCAGCCCTTATTGTCCATGATTGCCAGAGTCGTATGAGTGCCGCCGAGATTCAGAATGGCAACTGTCTGGTTAGTCTCGGAATTCTCGTGCCCGTTTACAATACCATTGTAACAATTCAGAAGTGCCAGGCCGTCAACGTCCATCAGGACGCAATTCAAACGGGCCTCTTTAGCAAGCTGTACCTTGCTCGTTACGAGGGTATTCATCGCTGCAACCAACACGCCTCTTGTCATATCATCACCATTAGGTATTAAGTGATAACCAACAGCACTATCGTCCGGGTTGAACGGACAAACCTGTGATGCTTCGAGCAAGACCGCCGCTTCTATATCTTCCGCCGATAGGGGAGGAAATTCAAAATCCCGAACCGCAACTTCAGGTCCGCTCACTCCGCAAACAGCCATTTTCGTCTTGATTCTGGTCTGCTCGAAACATTCTCGAATTGCCTTGATGGTATTGGTTCTGTGCTTATCATCATCTTCACTTATCGCAATCTCGCAGATGCTGGTGGCGGTCACTGAGTAGCCGCTATCGTCTTTTTTCAAAGCCACGATCTTGACGGCGGATGAACCAATGTCCAGGCCAAGAATCTCGTCCTTCACAAGTTTAATGGATCGTTTCCAGTTCAAGTCTAAAAATCCTTATCTATATATATGAACCAAAAAACAAAATTAAATCTTACATCCAATGAGCAAGCCCATTTCGCGATTCGCCATCAAGCTGCTTATATATTGCGAACCTATGCGCAACAGATGTCAGAACGTTACTAACCTCGTCTCTTTTCATCGGCTGAATAAAGAAGGCGTTTTACTTAGAAATTGAATTTATACAGATTTTTGTGCAGGAAATTTGGTGCCGGTTGCCTTGGATTAATTCTTGCTGCCAACCGGTATTTGAAGGATTTTCAGCAAGGAAATGTGATGAAATAAACAGCATTATTTGTGAGGGCGCTGTTTGGGCACAGCAAATCGAAAGTGGCTATGGTCAGATTGACCATAGCCACCATTATTTCAACCGAAATCCCCGCTGTAGCAAAGCTGCGTTGGTAAAGCGTTCCTCCGCATCCGCTTTTAGCCCCTTAACGTCCCATATGATATCTATAAAGGAGAAATTAACTTTCCAGGATGCCGGCTTACCACAAGGGCGACTTCCATATCCCGACTAACTAAACAGGACCTATTCTTACGGACCCCAGGAACCATCCACACGCAGCAGATATGGCCCGTCGGTCGGTGCATCGGCTTTAGTGCCGTTGCCTACCGTAATCTCGGCGATACCCGAAGGATTCATAGCAGTAATACTGTAATCGCCGGGAGCGAAATAAGTGCCGTCCAGATCTGTGGCGCTAAAACCAAGAGCACTTTGCGTTGCTCCGTCATCGAGTGCGTTACCGACAAGCCCCGTAGCCGTAGCAACACTTGTCTCCGCGGCATACGCACGTATGGCCGTACGGATCGTACCTGCCGTGGCATTGGCTTCCGACCATTTGGCCTTATTGATACGGCCCTGCATTAGCGGAATTGCTACTGCAGCAAGGATACCAACGATGAGAATCACCACCATCAGCTCCACCAGTGTAAAACCTTTTCTGCTTTTCATTTTCATCTCTCCAAAAAAGTTTGAAAAAAATTGGGCGCCAAGCGCGTCACTTGGTCTTTATCCCATTCGGCTAAATCGATAAACAACTTCACTATCGATTCGAAATTTCCGTTTCACCATCTGAAAATCGATAATGACTTATATACCCCCTACATGTCCGACATCGTGAAAATTGGCAGATACAGCGCAATAACGACAACCGATACGACCGCCCCAACTGATATAATCATGATCGGCTCAAGAAGGCTCAACAACGTAGTGACAGTTGAATCGACTTTGCGTTCATAATGCTCGCTTGTCTTTGCAAGAACTTCGGGCATTGAACCGCTTTCTTCGCCGACCTGTATCATTTTAATAACCATATTCGGGAAAAAGCCGGCCGAACTCATACTTAATGAAATGTTCGAGCCGCCGACAATGTTGTCTCTGGTCTGGTTGATAGCCGCTTTGATAATATCGTTATCGGTCATACCTGTTAGAATAGTAAACGCTTCGAGGACTGAAACGCCCGAAGCAAGCAAGGTAGAAGTCGTCCTGCAAAACGTTGCTACAAAGGCCTGGCTTAATATCTTTCCAAATAAAGGTATGCCCAGGGCAAGTTTGCTGAATATATAGTGACCTTTTTTGGTCCTGGAAAAGAGACTTACACAGACTACCATGATAATGATAAATCCGATAATATAAAACAAATTGCTATACAGGAAATCATAAAATCCCATAAAGCCACGCGTGAAAGCAGGCAGTGTCCCGCCGATTTGTTTGAATATCTTTCGGAACCGGGGAACAATGAAAGCCATTATGAATATAACGATTATGATAATAAATGTGAGCACGAAGATAGGATAAGCCATCGCGCCTTTGACTTTTTTCGCGAGTTTGTCACGATTTTCAAAGTACTCCGCCAGCTTACCGATGGCCTTTGCAATATTACCGCCGGTTTCGCCTGCCAAAACCATGGCACAACAGAGTTTGTTGAAAACCTTAGGATATTCCGCGACACATTCCGAGACGGGCTGACCTTTCCTGACCTTTTCAGATATTTGCTTGAGAATACTCTGGAGCTGTGCATTGTCCGTGTCATCACCAATGATCTCCAGAGCTGTGGTAATGGGAATTCCGCCCTCGAGCATTGTCGACAACTGCCAGCAAAGTGCCGCCAGGTCAGCCGATTTGATGCTTTTACGACGACCTTTACGCTGGGCTTTGGGAGCACCTTTTTTGGTAACTTCCTTAACAGAGATAGGCGTCAGTCCCTGCTCACGAAGCTGATTAAGAACTTCATTTGAGTTCGCCGCCTGCGCTACACCCTTTTTCTGTTTCCCTGCCAAATCTCGAGCAACATACCCATAACTTTTCATACGCTTAACCTTCTCAAAAATACTCTTTTCTTTTTTTTAAGAGTTATGAACCTTTATCTGTGAAAGCTATCCTGATCACCTCTTCGGCCGTTGTTATACCCTCTAAAACTTTACTAATGCCGCTATCGAACAGTCCGCCATACCCTTTCTGTCGCGATGCTTCCCGTATCTGAGATTCCGTCGCGCTTTCGATGATTTTCTGGCTGATGTCGTTATCCACATCCAGAAATTCAAATATGGGCAATCTGCCCAGATAACCTGTTTCTCCACAGGCCGCGCATCCTCTGCCGTGATAGAACACCGAATCCTTTGCCTGCTCGGCGCTTATCCCCAAGTGTTTAATGACTTCTTCACTCAATGTGATCGGCTCTTTACAATGATCACATATTCTTCTGACCAGACGCTGAGCAATAACCAAATTCAGTGCTGAGGCAAGCAGGTATCGCTCAATTCCCATATAGAGCAATCTGCTTATAGCGCTGGGAGCATCGTTGGTATGGAAGGTGCTTAAAACCAAGTGGCCGGTCAAAGACGCTTTTATTGCTATCTCGACCGTTTCCTTGTCTCTGATTTCACCGATTAAAACAATGTCCGGGTCCTGCCTTAAAATAGCCCTCAGACATCGTGCAAAATCAAGATCGATTTCCGGCTTGACCTGTATCTGGTTGATTCCCGCCAGGCGATATTCGACTGGGTCCTCGACCGTCGTGATATTTTTCGTGGGATCTTTCAGGTAACTCAGCGCCGAGTACAATGTAGTGCTTTTGCCGCTGCCGGTCGGGCCGGTGACAATGATGATACCGTGAGGCTGTGTAAGCTTGCTTTTCAGTTCTTCCAGGCGCTGCGGTTCGAGACCAAGCAAATCCAGGTCATGCTTGACCGCCGATGCGTCCAGGATTCGCATCACGACTTTTTCGCCATAGATGGTCGGAATGGTTGAGACACGAACGTCGATGGCCCTGCCGGATATTTTCATTTTGAACCGGCCGTCCTGCGGTAACCTGCGCTCGGCGATGTCCATTCGTGCGACAATCTTGATTCTTGCGATGACCGCTGCCTGCATCTTTTTCGCCGGCGGGACCATGTCCCTGAGAATGCCGTCCACTCGCATGCGAACAACCGTCGATTTCTCCTGGGGTTCGATGTGAATGTCACTTGCCCTGCATTTGACTGCCTGGCTCATGAGCAAGTCAACGAACCGGATCACAGGGGCTTTATTGGCGGCATCTTCACCGATAGCATCGGCTTCTACGATGTCTTCCAAAAAGACATCGGCTTCTTGTTTGTTTTCATTCTCGACTTCAATCTCTACCAGGTTTCGAAGCTGCTGTTCTTCCACGTCCGAGCCATGATAAATCATCTCGATCGCCCGGTGAATTTCCCGTGCAGAGCTAATCGCAGGCCTGATCTGACGCTTCAACTTGAGCGTGACGGTGTCTATCGCAACAACATTGAGCGGATCGGCCATCACAATAACAATGTTGTTATTATCGTCTTCTTCGACAGCCACGAGGCAAAATCGCTTGGCAATGCTCTCCGGCAGCATTCGAGCTATATTCATGTCGATCTTGTCCAGCTTGTGGGCATCATCGAAGCGGATATATTCCATCGAGAAATGTTCAGCGAGGGCCGCGGTGACATCCTTGTCATCCAGCATTTTGAGCTGCAGCAATACTTCTCCGAATCGACCACCCTGCTCATGCTGTTTGTTAAGCACTTCCTGCAATTGGTCCTGGTTTAACAGACCTTTGGAAACGAGCAGCTCGCCGAAAAGAAGACTGGTCTGGGCTTCAGTAGCATTAGAAATAGTTTGTACAGAATCCATCCGATTACAATCAAATCACTTATTCATTAAATACTTCGCGTTCTTACGCTGTTATCTCTATAGACCTTATACAGCAATAAAATCCTAAGGCGGAGATCGCCCTGATTAAGAAAGGGTAGGGAACCATAAAATGTGGTCATTCTACTGCCTTTCTTCCTGCTCCCTGTCATAACATTCTATGACCCTTCATATAAAATATACTGCAAATAAACACAATCTCCAAATAATCACAGTGATTTAATCTCGGACAATTGAAGGTAATAATTTAAGGAAATCCTGCTAATCTTTGTGTAAAACACGCTGGAGCGGGCAATTCGCCGCTTTTACTAATCCAGCGGCAATTTATAGGACGCTATACGAATTAATTACGGGCGGGCGAAAATCCTTGACGAAATGCCGGAAATTGCTAATATTAGCGAAAAAGAATATTAAATATCAAAATGCAAAGTGCAAAATTTAGGATGGGTCCCCGCCATGCGGGATTCATGTCATCCCAGCTTGCTGGGATTCCGTAATTTTGATTTTTAATCTTTACATTTTGATTTTCGCCGTTTTCAGCGGATGTGGCGGAACTGGCAGACGCGCAGGCTTCAGGTGCCTGTGCCCCTCGGGGCGTGGAGGTTCGACTCCTCTCATCCGCAGTGTTCTCGTATCTAGTATCGGGGGTATTTCACACAATAAGCGTTCCCCAATACAGTAGCTTCGCCAACCTCATAGGCTCAGCACTGGCAACATGAAATGGCCTATCAGCCGAAAAGGCTTTTCCATCTATCTCTTTCAGTAGCTGCTCACCCTCAAAAGATACGTCATCCGCAACACTGTAGGCAGCAGGTTCGCCACCTCTGGTATAAACTTGGCCTGCAAGAAGGTAATGCACTTCGATTAGCAGCTCCTCAAGTGGCTCGTTCTTGTAGTTTGAAAACTGCACTATCCCTAATACTTTATCCGGTCCCGGAGACCAAGTATCTCCGCTTTGTATGATGATGGTAGTGGTTTCGACCAACTGTTGACTGCATCAAACCATTGCTGGAGCGTCTCCTCTCTCGGCGTTATATGACCCCAGAAGTGTGCCGTGTTTTTGAACTTGGTCTCACTAAGAAGCTCAAAATTCCCAATTGCTGGCTTGCCCGGTCCCTGGTTTAGCCCACCCGTGTAGATGATGTTCTCGCCCTGCAAGAAACCCTGCAGTATCCCAGCGGAGCCGCAGAGTGGACATGTCTTTGGCTTTGTTGGATCCACTGTTGTCCACCCCTCTTTTTGTGGGGTTGCTGGGTCATCCGTGTGGTTCTTACAAGTTAAATTGGAACAGAGATTCCACCATCCTTTGGGGTCATAATTTTTTATGTAGCCCCAATCCCCTGGAATCCATTTGACCTTATCCTTGAGAAGAGTACTACCTCCTGTGGCCGGGATACCCTCCCTCGTGATCACCGTCGAATACAGCTTGCCCCCCCAACCGAAGGGATTCGAGCCGACCACATCATTAAAGCCCTGGGCATTGTGAAGACACCAGCCACGTTCCATTACAAGGATGGCCGCCATATAACAGCCCATGCCATAATCCGTCTGATGATTAAACGCATGAGCGATCGCTGCACTTGCTGTCCCACTTTTGACTGTAGCGTTTTGTGTCCAGTAAGCGTTTTCCGTCCAATATTTTCCCCAAGATTTCACATCTCTGGCAGACTGCACAATATTCTTACGAATATCTACCATCGCTTCGAACTGTGCTTTACTCTTGAAGGATCCAGAAATAGTATCGGCGTGATTAACGTAACGAAATTTAATCTCTGTATCAAGGAAGTTGTCCTTGTTCTGCGCCCATCCCGTCCTGGGCCGATAGACATATTTCGTAATATTACCCCACATATATGTTTCTTCCCTGAAGTTGGTTAGTGATAGGTCCAGGATAGATTTCACACTTTCGTTGTCGATAATCAAACCATGGATTTTTACAGCCTCTCTGAACGAGACCTTCTTGCCCTCTTTGTTGACTAATGCCACCAGCTTGTCAACAGGCCCGATGAAGTCACTCGAATCGCCCGCATAGAGAGCCGGCAGGAATATCTGTACTTCCTCGTGGCTGCCCATCGCATAGAAGTATTGGCCATCGCCAAAATCTCCGTATTCGAGGGGCCACTCGCTGTCGAAAGCATGCAGGGTATCCCTACCTTCCGTGAATGTGCCCTCAGGCGCGTCCACCCGCATGATAGTTGGGATATAGGTGCCGGGGCCGTTCTCCGTCTCTTCGACACAAGAGACGTCCCGGCCGTTGTAGAAGACAACCAGGGTCACTTGGGCGGCCACGCCCGCAGCATTCTCCGAGCTATTCAAGAAGACGTAGTATTCCTCCTCGGAAGGATCCGTCTGAAATTGTACCGTGGCAGAGAAGCTGGACTGAAATCGGTAGGGTTGCCAGGGATATTCCGGTTCTGCGCCGTTGACTAGATCAATCGTATTGCCAGGCTGGTTCCCCGCAGAGATGGTGATGTTCTGCAATTGCAAGCCTGGATCAGCGACAATACCTGAGGTCTGATCCGTCACCGTACCGCTGATGGTCATTGTGACCAGACCGGATTCATCAATTTGGCAGTCTTCGACAGTTGCAAGTATCTGCGGCGTCGGGACGCAATTGTAAGTAAACTCCTGATCTATCATCTCCCCATCCGGGCCTTGGGTCATGAATTGCATATCAATGATGGTCAGTCGGACAAGGTCTCCGGCATATCCCGCCGGTCCGGGACCGTCCGGATCCACTTCGACGATGATCTCCCGGTCCGCCAGAGCCCAACTCGTTTGGATCCCTTCCACATACCATGTAACTGTCCTGTTACTATTAGTGAAACCTAAGTGTGACGGATTATATACGGACGGAATCACAAAATCACCGCCCCGGGCAATATGTTCAGCGTTGCGTTGCACATCTCCGGGCTGGGCCCAGATACGCAGCGTACCCGGCGCGGGTTCATAAGAATTAGGCTCACCCGCGAGAATCATCGTGTTTGCTGGGACCGATTCAGAATAGGTGACCCGGACTCGAGCCTGCTCCAAGTCTATATGATTCGCAATTTCCACGGCTAACGGTACGAACTGCTGGGATGAACACAGATCGTCCTCATTACCCCAAATACCGTCCAAGTTGAAGCCATCCGCAAAATCAGGGACCTGGTCTCCATCATTATCATCATTGTTGTTGGCGACGATCCGACCCGGTTGGCAGGGATCGTCTTCCATGGCATCTTCATTGAAGGATCGATCAGGCAAATTGAACATGTTGTTATTGTCACTATCTACATCAAGATCCAAATCATCCTCACTTCTACCAAACAAGTTGTTGATCTCAACCGGACTCAAGGCACGGTTATAGATCCGTACCTCGTCGATCTTGCCTGCGAAAAACTCATCCCATGGCCCAGGATTGTATCCGATGGCGATATTGTTACTGCTGACGTCATAGTACATAAAGGGAAAGAAAACCTCCCTATCGTTCTTGTAGAACGTGATACCGGTGCCCGGTTCAAACGAGGCGGCGATGAACTGCCATTGGCCGACATCGGCGGTGAATCCCGTATCTTCACTGTAATTGCCGGTGAATACATGCCAGTTCCCGTCGCCCTCGCCAAGAATCGACCAGTCATATCCACCATCGTCCGAGCTAATCACCTGGTGCCGGCCCAGTTGAATAGACTCCGGACAAACCCATGCGCACAAAGTAACCCCTGCCGACTGCTCGCTCTGATCGATGGTTACTGGTGTGATCACTGCATCGTCGACGCCGTCGAAGCTTAGAGCCTTGCCAGTTCGGCCAATCGTCCAGGTCGCACCCTCTATAGTGGCATGGGCCGAGCCCGCACTATCATTGGCTACCGATCCCTGGCCATCGTCGAAGCGCCACCAGGCAGTGGAAGATGGCCTACCGACGGGGCCAACGATGACGCTCCAGACCTCGCCTCTCCACGGGCTGTCCGGGCTGGCATCGTTGATCGCATCGATCCGCCAGTAGTAGCTCTGACCCCATTCAAGCACTCCGGGATCAAAGCTCTCCTCGCCGAGGGCCTTTGATCCCTTATACTCAGGTGAGGCTGTCGTGGCATCGGCCACGGCATTCGCATCCGTGCCAAAGTAAACATCGTGCGAGACCGCAGTATCTCCCGGCGACCAGGAAAGGTTCACCCATGCATCTGGATGTATGGCGCCATCGGGTGGATACGGATCAGTGGCCGGCCCCAACGCTAACGCGATATCGACGAAACCCAGCGCTACAATAAGACAAGCCGGAATGATTGATTTTCTAAACATGATACACCTCCTTTTTCAAAAAAACACTTTTCCGCCAGCAAAAAAATTTACCAAACCTTTGGTAACCGGTCATTCTTAATTCAGATTTTCCGTCACATGTTCTCGCTGCTCCCAAGCCGTATAATATCTTGGGCAGTTACGGTACAAATCATGCCAGAATCGGAGATGCTCTATCGCTGCTAGACTCACTAAACTAACAATCCTAAATATTGTGTTCAGAAATAAAAGTCAAGAAAATTATAGGGCATTTATAATTTTCTGATAATTCAAGCCGGAAACCGGCGTTTTTAGGCTGATATCCCCGCTTTGCTTAACTATCTTAACGAAAAATTTGCAAAAAGGTCGATAATGGTTATATTGAAGTCAATATATTATCTATCTTTTTACAGAGCAGCCGCCGCATCGTTTTCTTATCTCGTAAGCCGCATGTCGGATTAAAAAACAAGGGCCTGCACCGAATCCAACCAGTGCAGGCCCCGAAATGATTCAACACCTCATTCCCTATCACCTAAGCCCGTCCCTGACAAAATCGAACCAGTGTGAATTTAATTAGCCTCACATCAATTCTCTCAATCGGGTCGAGCGACTAATCCTCGGTAAATACCACTTTGTCTATTTGGAAATCGCCGGGTGCAAAACCTATGTGGAACGTAATGGCCGCAGGACTTACAGTTTCAGGAATTACGCCGGTATTAACGGTGTACTCCGCCCATTCCTCTGTAATTGTGAATGTCTGTTCGCCATATCCTTCCCATGGATCTCCGTCTCGTTCCGGCTTGAAGTGAATATCAAGCGTGCCGGATATCGATTTTAACGATGCCGAAAGAGTATACGACTTGCCTGCTTCAAAAACATGTCCTCCCTGTTTCAAGCCAACATCCCACGTATTTGCACCGATGTCGGGAACAACAACATGAAGACAGTAGTCTCCTTCGGCTGGGTCATCTGAAACTACTTCCATAGTAGTACCACCGCCAGCGTTGTCATACCAGCTCCACACTAACGGTTCCCACGTATTCAACGGCGTCTCAGGACCGCGTTCGAAATCACCGTCAGCCAGTAGATTCTCAACTTCACTTTTCATACCGGCAAGGTAAAGAATCTCTCCGGCAGACAAAGCCCTGTTGTATATCATAGCTTCATCTATTATACCCTCAGAGAAACGGCCACCTGCCTCGATATTTGTTCCTAAGGCGACATTGTAAGTACTAAGGGCTATGCTACCCACATAGTCGGACTTAACCACCACCTCACCGTCAACATAAATTAAAAGCTGTTCTCCGTCAAAGGTTCCTGCCGCATGGTGCCATTCGCCGTTAAATTCTGCTCCAACGTCGGCATGAGCAACATTCCAACCGCCATCATAGATAAAGAACTCGATCTGATTACCCTCTCTATGACCTTTGATCATATATGAAGTGTCGCCTTTACCCAGCCATGGATCATTCTCACCATTGCCAATATCCTGTGTATTCACCCAGACTGAAAGTGTAATCTGCTCAGTGATATCAAAGAGCGGATCATTGCCGAAGTCAACATAGTCATCTACACCGTCGAGTTGCAGGCCCATACCAACTGCCCCTTTGACAAAGTTGGGCCCACCAAAAATAGTGCCATCGAGACCGTTGCCGGAATTATCATTCGCATCGCTCTCCAGTGCATAGTACGCTACCAGACCATCACTGCCAGGATCAACTGGTGTTGCCCGTTCACCAGCAAGATAACGAATTTCATTTCCAGATAAAGCTCGATCGTAAATCTCAACCTCATCCAGCATGCCGTCCAAGAAACGCCCGGTTGCTTCCGGATTGTCGCCCAACAGCAGAGAGAATTCATTGGTAACAATTCCGCCAAGGTCTGGATTGGAAGCATCCGGTACTCCGTTGATATAGACTGTGGCGCCTACATTAGTATCATAAGTTGCAGCAACATGATACCATTGATCGAAGTCCAGCTCAGTGGCTGTATTTGCAGCCTGCCAGCCTCTGGCACCACCAGTGAACGCATAGTGAACACCTGTTGTATCGTTGTTGAAACCAAGCCTCCAGGCGTTTTCACCCTTGGCAATCATAGCCATCCAGGCAGTGGTGATCGATCTGATTTTTACCCATGTTGAAACAGTCATTGCATTGGTAAAGCTGAATTCCACATTACCGCCACAGTCCACATAGTCATCACCGTTGAAATCCAATGCCAAGCCTTCCACGCCATCGACAAAGACCGGATCACCAATAATAGTACCATCGAGCGCGTTGCCGGAACTATCTAACGTATCGTTCTCAAATGCATAGTGTGCAATCAGACCGTCAATACCGGGATCTATCGGCTCCGGTCTTCCGACGGGAGGAGGACCTTGATCCGGCTCAGGAATGATATGGACGGCTACTACATTGCGCCAGTAGGGTTCCCAATCGCCTGCTTCTGGGTCAATGATCTCATAGCGCAAGAGCAAGGAATATCCCCCAACTGGATCATAATCGGACCCATCGAACTTGATGTCGTCGATATATCCTTTAGTGGGATCATTCGGTTCCAGTGATTCCATCATAATCCTTTCATTTGGATCGGGTATCCATCCACCCTCGGGTACATACTCCCAGATCAGGTTGTTGAGCTCGATATGCTCACTAACAATCGCCGACTCTAAATTGGAGATAATCACTGGTCTGCCGGTCATGTTCAGAATCACTGCACGCACTTCGTTTCCTGCCTGTGGCTGCCATTGAACAGGTACTTGGCCGATAGCTGGCAACGCACTGCCCCCGACTGTCCACCAGGCCTCGTAGTCTGTTGGCTGGACATTACTTTTCAGATGCACACCATGATGTACCCAATCCCCGTCGGCGGCGGAACCTACCCATGTTATATCAGTCTGATTGTTCGTGGAATTGTAATTCACGCTGGTGGGATTGCCCCAGCCCTGTGAACCTGTGTAGTATCCAGTGATATCGCTGGAGTGTATACCGGACACAACTAGATGAAAGTCATCGACCGTAGCACCAGTTTTGTTCTTCACGTCGAAGTTTGAAAGGGTAGATGCAATCGTGATGTTGGAGTTGTTCTGACCGCCATGACCCACAAAATATACAAGTAAGCGATCATCGCTTCCGACTTTGTCATATGACCCACCGGACGCTCCCATATCCGTCAGCACGTTCCATAGGTTCTGTTTTGTAGCCGAAAGGTCAATCTTGTTCCATGTCGCACCGCTTGACATTACCTGGTGGGTACCATCACCCCAAAGCAAGGCTATGTCATTGTCCGTGTATCCATAGTGCGTTATAAGAATATTGTAGATCTCGCTCCCAGCATTGTAGAATGCCTTGGAATTCGCAAGGCCAGCGAAGATTATAGCGTACCTTTGGTCGTCACCCGCCTGGACCGACAGAGTAAGATTGTCCATCTGCGTTGGATTCGAATGGTACTGAGGTTGCGATTGCGTCACTCCATAAGTGATGCACCGCTGTCGAGTAACATTTTCGGCATTGAGATGAGCATCGCCAAAGTCGTCAAAAGTAGGCGTATCTACCGCTTCGTTCCATGGATCTGTGAAGAAGGTGAAGAAACTGGTTGGCCCGTCGATGTAATACATATAACGATCCCACCGAGAACTCGTGGATATCGTAAGGCCGCTCCGCTCATTGCCTGCTATATATGGCCATGCCTGTGCATTTACGAAGGCAAGATCGTTAATGAATCCACCTGCATAACACTGATCAAAGACAAACGAAATATTCTTGTAATTGGGTATTTCGTTAAAGAGTTTTGTGGCAAAGTCATCATCCCAAATTAAGGGACCTGACCACACTGCTGCGGCCGACTTGTAATTTCCATGACCGTACAGTGTCACACCACCCTGTGCCCACACAACGCGCGTACCACAGGCAGTGATAAAGAGTACCGCTATTAATAACGTTGTCATAAATCTGTACATTTGTAGTCTCCTTTTAATCAGTTTGTTATTTTTGCCGTGTTTTCTTACTCCTTATTTTTTCAAATAGTCACAACAGATTTCAGATGCTGTTTTACTGCAGAATAAAATCCCATACACGTCTTGCAGTTTTCCCCCCCCCTTTTTAGTTGTTTCAACAGGAACATTCTTCATTTTAATTCCTTAAAGGATAATCCTATCTTTAACAAAAACACACACCGTGCTTACATGGCACAAAAACACAAAGAATCAAAAGCAAATAGAATTTTTCCATATAGCATCTCCATATTAACGTCCGGAATTTCCATAATATCCGTCCAGCCACCGGTGGAACTGGGCATCTCAGCCACGCGTCTTTCCTGCGTTCAGACTCTCACACTTATGCTCTCGCCTGGCTCAAGTTGTATTCCCGCCGGAGTCCTTAAAACAAAAACTTGGCAGGATCAAGGATGCTCTCTCGTTGCTCGACTCACTAAACTAACGCAACTACATAATTACGTTCAGATGTAAAAGTCAAGAAGATTATAAGGCATTTACAATTTTTCTATGATTCAGGCCGAAAACCGGCGTTTTTAGGCTGATAATTTAGCCTTGCTTAACTATCTTAACGAAAATTTTGCAAAAAGGTCGATAATGGTTATAATGAAACAGAAAATTCAATCGGTACCAACTTTTCTTAAATATTAGGATGGAGTGAGTTCGGCTTACAATAACGTTATGCTAGAAATATTCCAAAACTTCGAACAGATGACGGGGCGTTTCGTCCCCTCGGTCATGATTGTCTCAGGAATTGTTTTCCTTTTACTGGGACTGTCTATATGGCTCGGCGGACTGGCGCTTAGAAAAGGATATATCGCTATAGCCGGCCTATTCGGTGGTTGCATAGTCGGGCTTTTCGTAGTCGGCCGCAATCTCTTCTCTGCTTCGCTAACGGGAGCACTTGCAATGTTGTCCGCCCTTATACTCGAAAAGCTTCTTGTCATACTGCTGGCAGCAGCATTAGCAGCGGCGGTCACCTTCACTATAACAGCCGAGCCCTACTTCGAACAAGAACAAGTCACAGAAATTGAAGCACAGAACGACACGTCGCAGCAGTCAACAATAACCGGATTCGACGACATCAAATACGAGCTGAAAACATTCGGGCTCGATGCCGGCAAAAAAATAAAGCAGGCCGGCATAAATATGCCCATACACCTGTGGGTGATAATCGTCACGCCGGCGCTGATCGTTCTTATCTGCGGCGTGTTTCTATGGCGATTTACAACGGCTTTGTTCTTTTCAGTTCTCGGAACAATGGTCGCCTTTTTAGGGACGTTTTTAATGCTGATATACAAGGGGATCGAACCTGTCGATTATGTTCGCGGCAAGCCATTAATTTTTGCTGCTGTTTTTCTCGTGATGGCCGCTTTGGGCACGATCATCCAGTTACGGCTTTGTAAAAAATCCAAAACGCAAAAGATCACAAAAATAAAGCCCGGCAGGAAAACAGTCAAAAACAAGAATGAGGCCGAAAAAATCGAAGAACATGACTGGCGCTCGGCGTAAAAACGAAAAGAAAGATCAAGGAGTCGAATAATGGATTACTTTACGATCCTTGCACAAACCGCGGAGACTTCAGAAGAAGCAGTCGTCCCGATGGATGTATTCTGGGAGCAAATCACTTCCCTGAGCCTGGTCGAAGCATTGACATTTATTTCTTTCGGCGTGGTTTGCCTGTTTTACGGCTGGCGGGTCTTCAAAGTCCTGGTCGTCATAAATTTTGCTCTGCTGGGTCTGATGATGGGAATGGCAATCACCGAGAAAATCGTCGGCCTGAACAATCAGTTCGTCGGTGGAATCGTTGGTATGATAATATTGGCGGTCCTATCCGTGCCGTTGATGCGATGGGCAGTTTGTTTATTAGGCGCCGCCGCCGGCGGAATACTCACATCGGGAATATGGTACGCCTGCGGCTTTACCGAACAATACATCTGGGCCGGCGGGCTCATCGGCATCGTAGCAGGCGGCATGATTTCCTTTATCATTTTCAAAGCCGCCGTAATACTCTTTTCCAGCCTGTGGGGCAGCGGCCTGGTTGTCGTCGGTTCCCTGGCGCTTTTATACCTTTATCCGAGAACCACCACTAAGGTCGAAGACCTGGTATTCTCCCTCAAATGGTTTTTACCAGTTTTGATTGCCGCCCCGACCGCTATAGGCTTCGTCCTCCAGCACAAATTCCTGAAATCTTCAAAAGACTGGGAACCGGAATCACGCTCACAGTTCGGGCGGTGAGCCGATGATAGCGTACTCATCGAACACGGCATGCATAATAGTCGTCCGGCCGTTCGTTGTGTAGATAATGTGGATCTTGCCGTCACGACTCTGAATGGCATAGGGATATGCGAAGGTATTGTCGCCGCCCGCAATGTTTCGCCGATACCGATAGCTCTTGTCGCCGTCCGTCGAGACAGCCACGGTCAGCGGCGTGCGTTCATTCATGTTATCATTGTAAACCAGCAATAAATGCCCGTTTTGCAGCTTGATGAAGTCGACGGCAGAATTTGGATTGAGAAATTTCGTCTCAACCGCATCAGACCACGTATAGCCGCCGTCACGGGACTCGGAGCGAAGCATGTAGCCGTGGTCGGTCGGTAAAAAATCGCCGCCCCGGCGAAGATAAGCAACGAGATATTTATCGCTAAGCTGGACAACCTGGGCCTGCAGATTGCCCATGGGCGATTTGATTCGGTTGGTTTCACTCCATACCTTCGTCTTCGAATTATAACGCATGAAGTAGGAGCAGGTCGTGGATGCTGTCTTCTCCCGGTCTTCGCCGGTCTCGTAATACATTGGCAGCAGATAATCGCCGTTATTCAGGACGATGGGTTGGCCCCGAACCATGGTTCCTTCTTCGAAGTTGAGCATGAACGAATCTGACCAGGTCTGGGCACCATCATCAGATATCTTCACCTTTACACGTGCGTTGGACCATGTTTCACCATATCGGTTCACATAGAAAAGCCACGCCCTGCCGTCAGGCGCCTGCCAGACTACGGGATTCCCTTCGCCCCGTTCGGGCGTATCGGCGATGACCACAGGTTCGGTCCATTTAGTTGCTCCTACTTTAAGGCGGGAACCATATACAGCCGTATCGTCGCCATATTCTGCCGAGCCTCCATAGTAGGCAATGTAAAGATCCCCGTTAGCAAGTTGTGTAATCGATGCCGGATGCTTGTATTGTCCCGGGTGCTCAGGACCAAACACTCGATAGGTCTCGATATTATAGCTATCGGCGCAGGCCGTCAGGCTGAAAAGACAAAACAACAGCACAACAGACTTTTTCATAGCAATCTCCTTATTCTATCAAGTACTTTTCTTACAATAAAACTACTTATTCTTCACATTATAATCAAGTATAACTAATCGAAAAATGTACCTTACCGCTCTTATAAAGGGTATGAAAAAGGCTGCGAGCGCGATGCTCACAGCCCTTATATTTGAAAGTTACTCTGCGGCGATATTACTATTTAAGTGTTCTAATAAGACAATTCCTTTATTTGTTATGGATTCACGACTCTATTGTAGATACGAATGTCGTTGATCAGGCCGGAGAAGTAGGTTCCGGGTTCTATTGCCTTGCCGGTACCTATGTACATACTGCCGTCCGAGCCTTGTAGATTGGCCTGTGTGTCTTCAGCGACAATGACGCTTTCAAACATAGGTAGTCCTATTCGAGCCATTCAAGATAAAATCTATGCTACCTAAGGTGAAACTGTAAACCTCCATATCCTGCCTTTGTTTATTACTGTCCCATCTGTTCCAACATCATCGATCCGCCAGAAGTATGTCGTACCATGTACAAGATAAGCAGACCGGGCAGAGCCGAGTCTAAACGATGTATAAGTCTGGTTTCCCAGGAACGTCTCGCCAGTACCATCTTCCACATCTATTAAATTATCCCCGAAGTACACATCATATGAGCTGGACCTCATTCCCTCAGTCCAGCTAAGATTCACCCAGGAAGCTGGATGCATAGCACCGTCAGCAGGAATAGGATTATAGGCAGACATGCTTATATATTTCGGATCTGCGTAAATAGTGGATCCATATTGGTCACAAGCTCTAATGGTCCACCAGATTCCATCGTTAGGAAGTGTGTTTACAACATAATTTGGTGGATCCGGAGTATCGGAGATGATGTCATAATCCATAACACGAGAAGGATCATTACCGAACAGAAGCTCATAACCAACAGCATTTTCACTTTCCAAACAAGTAAGAATGAGTCTATTAGGATCTTCGACATCGACCGGCCCAACAAGTGTAACCGGCTCCGGAAACCAGCCGGGGTGATTAGGTTCATCGTAAAAATCCATATATCCCGAAGATGCATCCCCATTCCAATTGAATTTATAGGTTTGCGCATCTGGTATTGATGCAAGCTGTAGGTTCTTGCCGGGACCAATAACAGACCAGTATGCGCCGGCAACGAAACCGTGATTGAAATAATTCGGGTCGTCAAGCATGAGACCGGAAGATTTTTTGTACCAATATGGAGCAAGTTCATGGCGCTCCAGCCAATTACCTGTAGCATCAGGAAACCACACGTTTAACACATCATTGTGGAAAGGGTGGCCTACATCGTGTTGACCTCCTCCGGTGGTGCTTATGTAGGCGTCAATCCAGCACTGTTCACCGTCCACCGAGCTGCCAAGAAAAGTCGTGATACTCTCACTGTAGTTGTCACGGCAATACGAAGTCGCATCGAGAAAAGTCACGCGGTTGACTGCATATCGAGAATCTGCGTAAGTCAGGTTCAATCTAATGCCGACATCCACGGCGGGCTGCCCACCTGTGCTCCACCCCGAAGTCTGAATTGGTTGTTTGTAATCTGGTGCTACACTTGAAAGATACACAATAATCATATCACCACATTTGTAGAAGGTACGTTGAACGGCATAACCATCAGACACATAATTAGAAAAATCTATTACATTTGCTTTTTCAGGCCAATCTATACTACCCCAGGATCCCCCGCCGGACATACAGTCTCCTCCACCGAAGTAGATGAATGTAGGCTTGTTGGGATCAAATGATTCGTTCTGCAACCTAAGATTGCTCTCGCCAAAATCCGGTACGATGACAATTATAACGGTTTCGGGTATACTTATTAACTCACCATCATCGACCACTAGTTCAAATTCGCATACCTGAATCTCATCCGTCTGGACAAAACCGCTAACCGTGGGTGTAGCAGTGTCTGTGTTGCTAATTACAACTGAAGGGCCGGAAATCTGTTGCCAGTAGTAGCTCAGTAGACTGGAATTGTCCGGATCGTAAGATCCGGTTCCATCGAGGACAATTGGATCTTGAGCCGCGTAACGGGAAAATCCTGCATCTGCTATAGGAGCTTGGTTAGTAGTGGCTGCATTCACAACCTTCACAACCATGCATAATGTCAAAACCAGTATGATTAAAATTTTCTTTTCCATCTTAATTCCCTTTCAAAAACTTTTAGTATTCTCAGGTTATTTAAATTCGTTGGCTCTATTCTTGAAAAACGGGAAAAAGATGGCAAACGGACGATTTTGTTATGATTTTTCGTAGAAATTGGTAAAATATATTAAATGTCCTTAAATTAAGGAGGTTAGCGAACCTTGAGTTATAGCTGTGACCAGAAAACCCAGCAATTAGTTGCCCTTGCCCAAAGAGGCGATGAATCTGCTCTGGAACGCTTATATTACGCTTACGGCGAAAGAGTCAGGTGGATGATCCGCCTTCGTATGGGCAAGGAACTCCGTCCAAAACTGGACTCGATGGACATAGTCCAGGATGCTCTTACTCATGCCCTGAATGGAATCAAAGATTTTACGTATCAAAACGAAGGTGACTTCGTACGATGGCTATCGAAAATCGCTGAAAATGCACTTCATGACAACTGGGACAGGTTCCACGCGGAGAAGCGCGATGTTCGTAAAGAAATCCCGCTTGGCAACGATGGGTATAGAAACAGCAGCAGGTTTTCCGGAATTCCCGGACCTATTGCAACCACTACACCAAGTGTGATATTTTCCAAAAAAGAAGATCTGAACAGGCTCGAAAAAGCTATAGATTTGTTGAAACCTGAGTACAAAGAAGTCATTATCATGACTAAGATTGAGGGACTTGGCTATCAGGAGATAGCGGACAGAGTAGGCAAGAGCAGTGAAGCAGTTAGGAAGCTCGTTTCTCGTGCGATGACAGCGCTCATTAATGCATTTGAGGGTATCAAATGAGCGAAACCAATTACAACAATCAACAAAATATTCTTGACCAAGCTGTACAACAGTTTGTCGATGCGCGGCTGCGTGGCCAGCAGCCGGATATAAACGAATTCGTGAAACAGTACCCAGAACTTGAGAATCAGATCAGAGAGAAGATCCGCAACCTTCAGAAAATTGATACTTTGTTCGATTCTCTTGTCCAGGCCGATGAGAGCGACTTTGCAGATATAACAGATCAATACGATCTTATTGGTAAAAATATTGGCAACTTTGAGATAAAAGAGATAATCGGCAAAGGTGGGATGGGTGTAGTCTATCTGGCACATGATACTAAACTTGACCGTTCTGTTGCAGTCAAGACTATGCCGGTTGAATTGCAGGCAAGCTCGACTGCCCAGGCGCGTTTTGATCGAGAGGCTAAGCTTCTGGCTTCTTTGAATCATCCGAATATTGCTGTTATCCATGAGATTGTTGAAGAAAAAAAGTCAGGCTATTTGATTCTTGAATATATCCCTGGAGAAACACTTGCCGAGCGGATTGAACGTGAGCCGCTGAAACTCGAGGAGGCCCTTTCGATCGGACGGCAGATTGCTGAAGCCGTCTCAGCAGCCCATGACAAGGGTGTTATTCATCGAGACCTTAAGCCTGGCAATATCAAGATTACACCTGATGGGAGAGTAAAGGTGCTGGACTTCGGCCTTGCCAAGGCCTCCGTAAGCAAAGGCAGGAGCGATGAAATCACCGTCACTCAACCAGGCCGAATAATGGGCACGCCGGCCTATATGAGTCCGGAGCAGGCCCGTGGCAAACCGATAGATAAACGCAGCGACATCTGGTCGTTTGGTTGCATTATGTATCAAATGCTGACCGGTAAATTTCCGTTTGAGGGCGAGACCTCTACAGACACGCTGGCGCGAATTATCGAACGTCAGCCTGATTGGAAGACTTTGCCGCAGGATACGCCGATGAACATACGTCTTTTACTACGCCGCTGCTTAGAGAAAAATCCACAACAGCGACTCCGGGATATAGGAGATGCCTTTATCGAAATACAAGAGACGTTGAACTTACCTGCTGATGTACCTCCTCAGACTACCGCCTTGCAGTCTGATCAGCAGCCATTAAGTTTGCGACGATTGTTAACGGTTATGGTAATCGGCGTAATTATTGGGGGCATACTAACAAGTTTGAGCATTTGGGCTCTTTGGCCTTCGGATTCCATCCCGACAGCAGTCGTCAAGAGATTTAGTATTACCCCCATAACAGAGTTTGGAGGATCCGCGTGCAATTCGATTGCCTTGTCACCTGATGGGGGACTCCTGGCCTACATCGAACGGGAAAATGACGGTCGAGATAGAATCTATCTCCGAAGTATGCAGAGCGGCAAGGCAACAGCTCTTTCAGGAACTGAGAACGCGATAGGCCCATTTTTCTCGCCTGATGGGCAGTGGGTAGCATACGTTGACGGCTTTCAGGGAAAACTTAAGAAAGTATCGATAAAGGGAGGCGAGCCTATCGCTCTGGCTGAGTGCGGCAATTTCCGGGGCGGAACGTGGGGAACAGACGACAAAATTATCTTCGCGCCAATGAATGTAGGAGGTCTTTGGCGCATCTCGACCACTGGAAAAGAGCTGGAGCAGTTGACTCACACTGACCCAAATCTCGGCGAGTTATGTCACAAATGGCCACAGATCCTTCCGTATGGTAAACATGTGATTTTCACCCACGCTCTAAGTGGAGGCCCACAAACAGAAGTCTATTCGCTTGAAACTGGCAGGAGCCGCGTTCTATTCAAGGGCGCCTCATATGCTCGATATCTGCCTACCGGGCACATAGTTTATGGTCATCAAGATACACTGTATGCAGTGGCTTGCGATTTGGCGAAGTTTCAGTTAAGTGGGCCTCACGTTCCGGTTGTTCAAGAAGTTCTCACATCACATATTGGCTTGGCACAGTTCACCTTTGCCCAGGATGGCTCTCTGGCTTACCTACCGCTTAAAGTGCCTAACAAGAAGCTAGAGACAGTTTGGGTTACTGAGGACGGCACCACCAGCAGTCTGGCAATGACTAAACGCAACTATCATTCTGTGAGCGTCTCGCCTAATGGTGCTTATGTGGCTTTCAGAGTACCGCCACTTAGAGAAGATGTAGGAGATCTATGGATATATGATTTAGAGCGTCGGACGGAGTTTCGACTTGCAAGAGACATTTCTATGTCGACACCGGTTTGGATGCCCGACTCCAATGAGGTAATTTATATGACATTCAACCCCTGGGCACTATTCCGCGTAAAGACCGACGGCACCGAAGAACCGAGACTGATAACTAAGTTCGAGAGAATGACCTCTTCGAGATCTTGTTCGTCAGACGGCAAGGTTTTGCTTGCCGACAGGGATAACGATAGCCAACCGATGATGGGTTGGGATATCTGGACAGTGCCGCTGGACGAAAGCTCAACGGCAATTGCTTGTCCAGTTATTGAAAGGCCTAACAACCAAAAGAGTGGGACATTGTCACCCGATGGACAATGGATAGCATACGTCTCCGATGAGGCTGGCGGAGTTGAGGTTTATGTAGAACCATTTCCCGGCCCGGGACCGAAAACAAAGATTTCTAATAGTGGTGGTTACCAGCCAGTTTGGTCGCGGGACGGCAAAGAATTATTCTATCGCAGTGGCGGAAAAAAAATGGCGGCAGCGACGATAGAAACTGAGCCCCAATTTAGAGTGACAGAACAAAAAGAACTGTTCGATTGGAAATACTTGAGTTGTGGGAATTGTCAAACCTACGACGTTGCACCAGATGGAAGATTCTTGATGATCCGAGACCCGGAAGGACCGTCGCTTCAAAGAATTAACGTGGTTTTGAATTGGTTTGATGAGTTAAAATGGCTCGTACCATCACCAGAAACCCCTTAAGCTCTTAGCGATTACGAAGCTAATGACCACCCTCATGACCATCGACTCGATCCGGCTTGGGATCCCTTATGCAACTTCACCCATTTCAAAAAGCTCATAGAGCAAGAGAAGTAGTACTTCATACAGTGGCGAGACAAACTGCCCAAAGAGAGCTAATACTTTACTGAATAATGCTTTACGGACAAAGAGTGCCGTGTCACGGAGATTTTTTAATAATTTAACGAAAAATGCCCGCTTTTTTCTTTTGCCGGTCGTAGAATGGATAACGAATTAGTATTTAGTGTATAGTATTTGGTATATAGTGAATGAAAATGGAGGTGACGGGATAACAGGAGACCATGCCATTTATGATTTATTAATTATGATTTATTATTTTATCATCGTTAATCGGTGTAAATCTGTGTCTGACAAAATGCAAGTTGAAAAAACAAAGCCAATACAATAGTTTATGGTTGTTAGTTGTTGGTTATTAGTTCATAGCAAAGACAACGAAAGACTACTTGAAAAAACAAAGCCAATTTTGAAACGATAAAATCGGTGTAATATCTTATATTTAAGGAGGTTATGAATTATTTCGAGTTTTGGAATGATTAAAAAACAAAGCCAAACAAACCCAATGATATGGTTCATAGTTGTTGGTTATTAGTTTATAGCAAAGACATGGAAAGGCAATTTGAAAAAACAAAGCCAATTTTGAAATGATAAAATCGGCGTTAAGTTAATATCTACAATGGTTTACGGAGATTGTAATGGGCTGAGGCGACGAAAAAACAAAGCCAATTCCAAAGTATACCCTGAGCGGAGTCGAACGGACCAATTGTGAATCGTTTAGCAGGAAAATATACCGGCCATTCCGTTTTCTCTGTTTTTAACCAGCTTTACCCTCACAATGCTATTTCTTTTTTGCTTCGTTACTGGTTTATCGAAATGGACTTTAAAATATCTCTCGCTTCGGCCGGAGAGCTGGCCGTTATTGCTCTCTATCAAAATCCGGGCTGTTTCACCAATAAATTGCCGGCGATATTTTAGACCAAGTTCAAGATCCAGCTCGCGTAATATTTGCGATCTTTCTTTGATAACTTTATTATCAACAGTGTCTTGCATATCAGCAGCGGTTGTGCCTTTGCGAGGCGAAAAACTGAAAACATGCATCTTTGCAAAACCGACGGTCTTAGCCATATTAACAGTCTGCTCAAAGTCGGCGTCAGTTTCACCTGGAAAACCAACGATGATATCGGTCGTTATGGCGGGTCTGTCGAGGCGGGATTTGGCCATCTCGACTTTTTCTCTGAATTCTTCTATTCTATATTGCCGGCACATTTTTCTCAAGATCTTGTCCGAGCCTGATTGCAGCGACAAATGCATATGGGGCATAATGTTAGGGTTCCGGCAAAAAGTGTCGAGCAGTCGCGGCGTAAGATCGGCGGGCTCCAGCGAGCTTAATCTTATCCTTTCCAAATCAGGAATTGCCGCCATTTTATCGAGCAGGTCGGCTAAATGCTCGTTTTGCTGATTAGGCCAGGTTTTTCGTCTGACGCTCTGTTGGCCATAAGCACCGAGAAATATTCCAGTTACAACGATTTCCCTATGTCCGGATTTTACAAGCGCTTGCGCCTCATGAATAACTTCATTTACAGGTTTGCTGTGAACAAATGGCCGGGTTTTGGGTACAATACAATATGTGCAGTATCCATCGCAGCCATCTTGAATCTTTAGAAAGGCCCTGGTTTGGCCCTCGAACGAAGTTAACGGTGGCAAGCTCAAGTCATTATTTAAGTTGTTTTTATACTTGATTTTGTAGCTGTTTTTTGCTTTAATGGTAGTGTCCGGACAGGATTGAGTTCTTTGGGAAGTTAGGGTGGCAGCTTTGTTGTCGACTATGCAACTTAGCGTATCAGCAAGATCGCTTCGATTTCTAACCAGATGAACATCATCAGCCGTAGCACTCAATTCGCCGATTTGTACGGTCGGCAGGCATCCGGAGACAATGATAACAGTATTTGGACTTTGCTTTCGGATTTTATGAATGCATTGCCGACTTTTGGCTGAAGCTGTATGAGTTACACAGCAAGAATTAATAACTACCAGGTCGGGCTTCTGAGACGGCTCGACTTTACGGAGCCCGCATCTTTCGAGGAATTCTCGAATTTGCTGGCTCTCATACTGGTTAACTTTGCAGCCAAGAGAATTTATAGCAAAAGTCTTCATAGTATGATATAATGTATATTTATTCGAATGGATTTACAAGGCTAATTGAAAACTATGCGAGAGGAGCATTATGGCTGCGGAAACCGGCACAGTCTGGGCAATCGACATAGGTAATAGTTCGCTGAAGGCATTGTACCTTAGCACAGAACGTGGAGTCTTAGAAGTAATAGGCTTCGATAATATTCGGCATGGCAAAATCCTTAGCGGCGGTAACGTCACCGAAGCAGAGAGAGAAGAGCTTATCGCATTAAGTTTGCGCAAGTTTGTCAACAAATACGACTTGAGCCTGGACGAAATAGCGATTTCGGTCCCGAGCCAAAATAGTTTTGCTCGGTTCGTGAACCTGCCTCCCGTCGAGGAGAAGCGCATTCCCGAAATGGTGAAATTCGAAGCGGTTCAGCAAATTCCGTTCGGTATCAACGATGTCCAGTGGGACTGGCAGTTGATGACAGAGCCGGACAGCCCGGAAATCAAAGTCGGTATTTTTGCGATTAAAAATGAAGTCGTCAACTCGGCATTGGAGCACTTTAACAGAGAAGATATACAGGTCAGCTACGTGCAGATGGCTCCGATGGCTCTTTACAACTACCTGCTGAACGACCGACCCGACTTAGTGACATCCGACAGCCAGGCAACTGTCGTTCTCAACATCGGGGCGGAAAATACCGATTTGGTTGTCTGCACAAAATCAGCAGTCTGGCAAAGATGTATCCTGATCGGAGGCAATGCCTTTACCAAGGCAATAGCAGACACATTCAGGCTGGACTTTGAAAAGGCCGAAAAGCTAAAACGTACGGCCCCGGTAAGCAAATACGCCCGGCAGATACTCCAGGCGATGAGACCCGTTTTTACGGATCTGGCATCCGAAGTCCAGCGCTCGCTCGGCTTTTACAACAGCTCCAATCCTAATACGAAAATAGTCAGGATCGTTGCCCTGGGAGGCGGAACCAAGCTGCGGGGCATTCTAAAATATTTACATCAAACGCTCCAGATACCTGTTGAGAGGCCGGATTCGTTCAAGCGGCTCGGGATGGGGCAGGGAGTTTCGCCGGCAAAGTTCCACGAAAATGTCAGCGACTTCGGCATCGTTTACGGTCTTGCCCTGCAGGGTCTGGGCCTGGCCAGAATAGAGAGCAATCTGCTGCCCCGCAATGTTGCTCGGTCAATGGCCTGGGCGAGCAAGGGCAGGTACTTTATTGCCGCGGCGTGTATACTGCTTGCCGCCTCACTTCTATGTTTTGCACGAACGGGCCTGGATAAAATGAATTTCGATAAGAACGCTCAGGTCCGGCAAAAAATTACAATGGCTCTAAGTAACGTAGAAAAAGCCAAGGACCAGTATGATGATGAAAAAAAGAAAGGTGATGAATTCGAAGCGAAGATCGAAAAGGAACTCAAACCTTTTGAATATCGTGAAGTTATTCCGCTTTTATACGAGACCATAATCAGAGCCCTGCCAAATGAGCATAATACTCCGAGACAAACCGAGCTGTATAAGGCTTTTGCCAGCGGCGATGTCAAAACAGTTATGAAAATTCCCAGGGAGCAGCGAGAGCAGGTTTTTCTCCCGGGAATGACTATTTACTTCACAAACAACCTGGAGGATGCGAAGTTTGGCGGGGCCGATGTCTGGAGAAGTACGCGAGGAGGCGGACCCGGAATGGATGACGGAGGAATGAGTGAATACGATTACGCCATGTTGGAGTCTGAGGGAATGGGCAGACCAGGAATGTATAATGAATATAGTCTTCCGGGATACATGACAGGAGCCGGGACTGCAGAGGAAAAGTATTCCGGTTTCGTAGTCCAGGCCCTCTGCTATAGCCCCTACGGTCGGACAGTGACCGAGGTGGGTGAATTAGTCGATCCTGACGGCGTCGATGACGAGCCGGATAAATGGGGCTTTATTACACGGTTGAAGCATCTTGATGATATGGTCGAAGATCCTAATGATAACCCCTTCGAACTATTTAATAAGGAGGATCACGAACAATTCAACTGGGATATACAGGAAGTCACTGTGGACGGTGATACACCTGGGGGTATAGGCGCATGGGAAGAAATAATAGATGAAACAGAAACAGCCCAGATCGGATCACGTTCGGCAACCCGTTCGACCAGTTTAACACGCAATTGGATTTTAATCGACCCGATGACTAAAGAGACTATTAGTAAAGAAAAGGTGTTGGACGAAGACGGAAAACAGAGGCTCTACCGTGGCCAGCCGGTCTACAAGGTAAATGATCACTGGTTTGTACTAAATGCAAAGTTCGTCTGGCGAAACGCACCGAAGCCGCCTGAACAGCCTATGCCTACTGGGTACGGGCGGTACGGAGCAATGTCACCACAGCGACCAACTACGAGTACGTCTACGAGTTCCGGATCTTCCGGCAAGAGTTTGTCAGACATAGAATAGATATTTGATAGATATGTGAGTTGAAAATGAATATGCCAAACTTTAAAGATGTCCTGCAGAAATTAAGCGTCTTCAAGAATAACCTGTCGCTGCTGGCGTCGGTAATCATTGCTCTGGTAAGTGTGCTTCTTTTCATACCCACACAGTTGATGAGCAGTAAGCTCAAAGAGCAAGTCGAACAGGAAAGCATCAATAATGGCCTCAATAAAATTAAAAGACTGGAAACAAGTGCTGTTTCAAGCCGGCAATACGAAATGGAGGCCGAGCGTCAGAAAGCTCATGCAGCCGACGCCAACGAGGTAGCAAGACTGGCCATGCAAACCACGCAGCGAGAGTTGCTCAGCTATGATATTTTCCCTGCGCCCGATCCGAATGGTTTTTCCGGTTTGATCTTCCAGAAATTCGGTGAGAATTTTCGCAGCCAACTCGATACAATGATTTCAAATTTCAACGCCGGGGACTGTCCGACAGATGCCGAAATCGAAAGAGGTCTGGAAAATTCAGCATCGTCCAGCAGGAACAGAGGCAGAGGGCTTTCGCCTATTATGCCGATGTCGAGAGACAGAAATTACGGAGGAATGGATCTCTACGGAGGCGGAGGCTCAATGATGATGGGTAACATTAATCGGATGATCATTGATGAAATGTGTAAGGACAGAGCAAAAACTATTTCCGTTTATATCAATCCTCTCGATGTCGCCGACTACGAATACTGGGCGGATTACACGTACGATGTTAAGCAGGAAGAAGCTATCGAGGACTGCTTTTATCACCAGTTGGCATACTGGATTATCGAGGACATATTCCAGACAATAGATAAAATGAACTCAGGCTATGACAATGTTCTGACAGCGCCGGTCAAGCGGTTTTTCAGTATTACTTTCACAATGGGCCTCAAGAGCGCGCGAAGAGGCGGCGGCGTGTACAGGGCAATCAGGGGCAGGGGCGGCAGGACCGCAAAGGATCAGAATAAGACCGAAAACGCCGACAGGCCCCGTTATGTCCTCGACGAGTCCAGCGGTTTGTCGGAATCATGTACGGGAAGATATTGTGACGATGACATTCATATCACGCACTTCAATTTCAGTGTAATAGTTAACACGAAGTCGGTCTTGCCTTTTATGAAAGAACTCTGCAGTGCCAAAGAGCATCAGTTCCGCGGATATCCGGACCCAAATGATCCGAATCAGACTTTTGAGCCGGTCCAGACTTTTAAACATAATCAGATCACGGTCCTGGAAAGTAAAATGGGTTCGATTAATCCAAACGAAATGACGCACAGATATTACCGATACGGAGACGATCCCGTGATTTCGCTGGATCTAATCTGCGAATATGTTTTCGATAAGGAAGGCTACAAAAACCTGATCCCGGAAAAGATCAAGAAAACTCTTGCCGGAGAAGACGAAGATAATTAACAGTAATCTGGTTAGCAACAAAACGCTAAGTAGGACATGAAATATGATAAAGTTAAGTAATATTGGCAGTTTTTTCGAAGAACATGTTGAGAAGATCATCCTGGTGATTGTGGGTATTATCTGTGCCGTGCTTTTGATCACACGCGTGATTTTGAGTCCCAACACAGTATCCTACGAAGACCGGAGCTTTAGCCCCAGCGCGATTGATAATTACGCGTATGAACAGGCCCAGCTTCTCAGGCAAAAGCTGAATGATCCACCCGATCAAATCGAACCTTATAAGCCGAAAGCCGATGAATTCCTTGCCCTGCTGGACTCAACGATCAATAACGTCGATACGACTTTATGGCCGGTAATACCTTATGAGCCTGGAGCCGACAAAGCCGTTGCAGGTATCTATAATCTTCCTTCTATTGGTGAGGTTAACGATGTAGAAGTCGAGCACGTTAGAGCGGTGGTATATGTGCCAATTAGTGAAGTGACTCTGCAAAATCCTTATGACAAAGCAGGAAATGAGCCAAATGATATCGATTTTGTAACGGTGGAAGCAAAATTCGATATCGAGCAATTATACGATAATTTCCACGAAAGTTTTGTCGAATACGTCGAAGAACAATGGGCCGATCCGTGCCTTGCAAAGCCGATTTTTGCAGGTGTAAACTTACAAAGGCAACAATTGAACAGCGACGGTACGTGGAGTGATTGGCAGGATGTGCCTCGAGCAAAGATCGACCATTATCAAAAACTGTTTCAAAATACAGAAGATATTCAAGACCTGCCGCCGGGCGGATTAAAGGTGCAGATGCTCCAGTTTGATAAAAAACAGGTACAGATTGAACTGCTGCAGCCTCAGGCTTATCAAATCGCATCGGCCAAAGAAGAGTGGTTTCCTCCGGTTCTGCACCGCAGGTTTCTGGATCTGCAAAGAAGAGAGGACCTGGAAGAGAGACGTCAGGCCAGAGAAGCAGAAAAAGAGGAACGTGAGAAGCAACTGGAGGATAGGCGCAACAGGCGCGCCGACTCGAGGACAGGTGTTGGGGGACGGACATCTCGTGCCGGTTCGGGTATTTCATCTGGTGGTATGGGAGATATGTACGGAAGCGGAGGTACTAACACACGGAGCCGAGACCGGAGCAGGGATCGCCAAACCACCTCCGGGTACATGGGCGAAGGAGGACGTACGAGCGATAGAAGGCGTTCTTCGAGAAACCGGGCAGGAACAACCGATCCAATGATGGACACACTCGGTCTATACGGAAATGAACGCCTTGGGGACGGTCGAGGAGGATCTCTAAGAAGAGAACCGACGATAAATGACGTTTATTATGATTTCGACGAAATTGCGTTTAACAGGCTAACGGATTTTTCGAAGTTACGAGAACCTATACTGTTCTGGCATCATGATGATACTGTTGAGCCGAAGAATACCTACAGGTACAGAATCAGATTAGGCGTTTTTAATCCCTTGGCCGGGACAAATAAACTAAGTGAGCAGGACATATCACAAAAGAACAAAGTCATCTTATGGAGCGATTTTTCCGATGTCACAAAGCCGGTAGAGATTCCCGGAAGATCGTACTTCTTCGCACGTGATATACAGGAAGCCGCCAAGACCATCACCGTCACTGTCTGCCGGTATGTATTGGGTCATTGGTACAGCGAGGATTTCAAGGTAAGCAAAGGAGAAACTATAGGAAACGTAGTCGAGACCGAAATTGAGGAGGACAAAACCCCACGTGGTGCTCGTGGTGCGAGCGGCCGTAGAGGGGATTACATGGGCATGGGGGATTACATGGGCATGGGAGACCGCTTTGCTACTGTTGCTATGCCCGAAAAGAAGTCCAACGTACCGGAGACTATTGATTATAGTACCGGAGCCGTAATGGTGGATGCCATGCCGATAAATGATTGGTGGGGTGACAGTACTCGTCGCTCAAGGAATTATTATGATATGCTCTACAGTTTGGACGGCATCAATATCGAGCACATGCCTGTCGGTACAACGTACTGGTCTAAAGAAATGCAGACTGCGTTTAACTATATCGCTAAATTAGAGAGAGAGCCACATGAGGAATTCAAAGCCTTTGGCTCAGGCAGACGTCGAGGCGGCCTTCCCGGACAAGGCATGTATGATGACATGGGGGGAGCATATGACGAAATGTATGACATGGATATGATGATGGACGGGAGAGGCCGGCGTTAATAACCTGGATTCTCCGCGCATCCACATATAACCACAAGCCTAAGTCAGCATGGCTAAACGCTGATTCAATCGAAGGGATTTGCCGCCGTAACTTACTATTATTTAAAAGTCTACCCTTGGCTTTCAGGCCGGTTCACTATCTATGATTGTATTCTGCCGAGAAGAAAATATATCTGCACAATTTTCAATCACATTTGATTTTGTAAAGCTTATCATACATAATATCGAACAAGAAAATACTATGTATTAATCTAAAACATCCGGAACGATATTATGAATACATAACCTGAGCAGGCGGTTAATATTTTCAAAGAAGGTTCCAACTGCTCGCAGGCGGTAATTTCGGTTTATGCCGAAGAGTTCGGTCTTTCTCAAAAGATGGCATTGAAGATTGCCCGGGGATTCGGCGGTGGAATGGGGCGAATGGCTCAGACTTGTGGGGGGTTACCGGCGCGTTTATGGTTCTTGGCCTGAAATATGGAAACGTCGATATACATGACAAAGAGGCAAAAGAAAGAATTTACGGACTTGTCAGAAAATTTTCCCGCCGGTTCGAAAATCGCAATAGCTCTATTGTTTGCCGAGAACTTCTCGGTTGCGACATAAGCAAGTCGGAAGGAGTAACGAAAGCAAAAGAAAAGGGCTTTTTAACTTCTATCTGTCCTAAAATGGTGAGGGAAGCTGCCCAAATCCTTGATGAGATGATAAATGAATAGGCAAGTTGTTGCCTAATCACACAAACTACCGCTTACAGCAAATATTTCAATCCGTCCTATAAAAACTAAAGATATCAGGCTGATTTTGTCGATATGTGGAAAGTTGTGAGGTCTTTTTAAAGTCCGATTAGAAATGTTTAACAAAGAAAGGAATCGAAAATGAAAAAAGGAATTGATGTGAAAGGGGCAATTATAAGAACCGTTCTGGTTCTGGTAATAACAGTAATCGGCTTTGGCCTGACCGGATGCGGAGAGGAAATGACTAAACTCGAAGAAAAACAGCTCGGATTGCAGGCTCAGATAGGAACGAATGCCCGACAAATAGCCGCTTTGAGTGAACGTATCGAACAGAACCAGCAACAACTTAATGCCGGACTTGAAGGTGTGCAGAACGATATCCGGAATGTTGCCGCTAATACTGCTGCCGTGAGCGAAGAACAGGTGAAGCTGCAGAAAACCATGCAAAATAGTAATCGGCAGACAACTAATAAAATTGCCCTGCTCGAGCAGAATCGGAATGAGCTGCAGGCCGGAATTGAAGAGGTGCGTGACAACACTCAGAATATCGTTGCAGATATGGGAACTGATATAGCTAATGTCAAGGATGAGCAGGCAAGGCTGTATGAGACCGTGCAAAGCAATAGCCAGCAATTTACGAACAATTTGGCTATCATTGAGCAAAACCAACAGCAATGGCAAAGTAAGGTCGAAGAGCTTCAGCAAAATTTTCAGGAAGTGACGACCGAAATAAGTACTCTTAGCAATGATCTATTAAAATTGCAGGAAGTACTTCAAAGCAACATCCGAGAATTGGCCAGTATGATGAATCAGAGTAACAAGGAACAGCTTAAATTCCAGGAAAAGATTCAACAAAACCTGCTGGCAGTTGATAGTTCCATAAGTGCCATCAACCAAAGCCATGGTAAATTACAAAGCCAGATTGAAAATGTGCGAAGTAGTGCAGAGATTATGAGCAGCGAGCTGCCCGCAGCTATTGAGCAATTAAGAGAGGAAGTGGCACGTAACAGATCGATGGAAACAGAGGAAAACCAATCACAACCAGAGACAAACAGTACAGAGTAACCTGAAAGAAAACGTTGCCAACAGAGTGATCTTATTTCTTCGACCCCGCATCAACTTGGTATAAACACAAGCTCGATTGGTGCGGGGTCGGCAATTTAACCAGCCGTTGCTATTTGCATTTCACTTCCAAATTCGTTATCTTAGTCCGGCATAAAAAGGAACAACGTGTTTCGTGAATTAAAAATTTCAAAATCAGTCTGACCGAGAAAATATATGATGACTCGCTCATTGGCAATATTTATTGCTGTATGCTCAACTATGTTGATTCCTGATAAAGCGGCATCTGTGCCTGCTTTTCCTGGGGCCGAGGGATTTGGCGCTCAATCAATCGGAGGTCGGGGCGGCAAGGTACTTTTCGTAACGAATCTCAATGACAGCGGGTCCGGCAGTTTACGCACGGCAGTGGAAACAAACGGCCCCAGAACGGTGTTTTTCCGCGTATCCGGTACTGTGGCTTTGAAATCAGCAATAGTGATCAAGAAACCATACATTACCATAGCAGGCCAGACCGCTCCCGGCGACGGCATTTGTTTGAAAAATCACGCCCTAACGATTGCAGCCGACAATGTTATCGTCCGGTATATTCGTTGTCGGCCCGGAGATAATGCAAAAGCCCAGAGCGATTCTCTGTCGATATCGTCAGGCCGTGACATTATCGTTGATCATTGTTCGGCGAGCTGGTCAGTGGATGAAACGCTTTCGGCGTCATCACGGGGCCGGCTCGGTAATGTTACAGTCCAGTGGTGTATCATTTCTGAAAGTCTGGACGATTCGATTCATCACAAAGGCTCCCACGGTTACGGCTCTCTCATACGCGGAAGTTTCGGCAACGGATATACCTATCATCATAATCTCTATGCTCATCATCATGCCCGGCTGCCCCGTCCCGGCAATTACATCGACCGAAGCAGGGATCCGGAAGGATTCGTACTCGATTTCAGAAACAACGTGATCTACAACTGGGCGGGGCGTACTGCGGGCTATAACGCTGACGGCTCGAACGGCACTAACAGCATCACAAAAATGAACTTTGTCGGCAACTATTATAAAACCGGCATCAATTCAAAGGGCAGCCTCGCATTCTCGGAAAGTACTCACGCCGCCAGAGGCTGGTTTAGCGGCAACTGCATGAATGGCAGCTATCCCGACGATCCATGGTCACTTGTGAGCTTCAGCAGATTTTCGAATGAAGAGATAAAAGCTTATAAGCAGTCAAGCCAAATACCTGTTCCAGCAGTTAAGTCCGACAATGCGATGACCGCTTATAAGCGAGTTCTGACAGAGGCCGGTGCTGTGCTCCCGAAACGAGATACCGTGGACATACGAATTGTCAGCGAAGTAAGAAACGGCACCGGAAAAATCATCGATGACGAGGAGCAGGTCGGCGGCTGGCCCGAGCTGAAATCCGCTGAACCACCTAAAGATTCCGACCGGGACGGCATGCCCGATGACTGGGAAAAACAATACGGATTCGATTCAAATGATCCTGCCGATAGAAATGGCGACCATGATGCGGATGGTTACACGAATCTGGAAGAATATCTGAATAGCACAAAACCATAAGCCGTTCGAAATCCATTCGTATATTGATTTTAGCCGGCCGTTATTATTTCCATCTTGTTCTTCTTATAGTCGCGCTCGCCTGCATAAAAACATTCGGAGTTTCGGACTGAGGATATTCATTCTCATGCATCCACTTGCCGTATCTTTCCATAGAGCGGTGGTAATCCTTTACCTCGAAAGTTTTAAAACCTAAGTACACTCCTTTCTCACCAAGAGCCAATGATATGAATGGCCCTATCATGGGACATCTGATAACGAACCATGGTTCATCCCCTTTCCACGGATTCTGATTTGGCTTCCAAAACTTCGGCACCGGACGAATCATATGCCCGGCGACAATATCGAACTTCATGCCGAAACCCCCATCCTGATATCCTTTTTTATCATGGTCGAACCACAAGCCGCGTTCGAAGGAGCCGACAGACAAACTAATACCTCCAACAGTACCTGCTCTGCAACCGGCAAAAAGTAAAACAAAAAGCAAAACAAAAAGTAAACTTAAGATTCGCATTTCCCCTCCCTTGGTCCTCTGAAGAATATTTATCATATTTCAAATTTCTTTTTAAAGAAACTCAGAGAATCTCGCTCAGCGTAGGGCAAAAATAACAATGAGGTGAAATGACCTGAGAAAATATAAACTGCTTCCGGTTTTCCTGCAGCTTCCCATAGCTTGTCACCACATTTTCTGTGAATAACTCTGTCAAACATTGCTACATACATTAAAGTCTCTCTGGCATCAGTGTACTCAGCCAGCTTGAGAGGATCTGTTACTATCTTATCTGAAACTTCGGCACGGACAGTTTCCAAGCTGAAGCCCCTTTCAACGAGCCCTCTTATATATCTCTTAACTTCCTTTAATTCGGAAAGAAATGCTATGTCCGCCATGCTTCCGCCAGCGAGACCTACAACACAGCACTTGATTCTTTCATCTATGGCCGAAACAATACTTGCCCTTATCCCACCGAGACTCATACCCAGACAGCCGAATTTATTGTTGTCTACTTCCTTTCTTTCGACTAGATAGTCCAATATCTGCCTGCTGTCTAAAACTGTTTGCCGCAGGTAATCTTCGACATATTCTGCATTCTGGATGTCCTCGATTTCAATGTCACGATTATGAACAATCGCGCAATTCAATCCGTTCGAAGCAAAATGCCTGGCAAAACCTTTGGCACAGAAATCGATTCCATTCGCTATAGGTAGAATAATTATTGTCGGGAATTTGCCCGCCTTTTTTTGTACGTAGTAGTCAAACTTTATATTCTCGTTGTCGAATACATTAAGGGCCGAAGGAAACGTTATTCTCTCGACAAAATAGTGTTTCTTTTCGCTTATCTTTTCTGCTTCGGCCTCGATTTTTTGCCCTGGATAACTATAGTACTCAAGCAATTCGGCACTTCTTTGGCTGGGGCCTGCGTAATCCGGATCACATTTGTAATGAGCACAGCCGCACAAAAAGACCATGCAGGAGACAAGAATTAATTCAAATACCTTAGATCTCATTAGGCCTTTTAATTTTGTATTCACTACCTTCACCTTTTTTGACATAGCTCGTTGTGTCTGCTGCAGGGTCGGATTGTTCACCCGGATTTTGCTCTTCTGCCAAAGCGGGATATCCCGGCAATTCTTTCATTATACCGAACCATGCACTCTCAAAAGCTTCTTCCATGGCGATTGGCTCTTCCTTTATTCTCTCTATTGCCAAAGTCACATCAGAGCTTGCACTGAAAACTTTGTTTCCTTTCCTTGTGTCCCAAATTTCCATACCAAGCATTCCGCTGACTATGTGAGTATTGAGCAGTTTTACGCTCGCTACCGAAAGCCTGCCCGTACTCCACCGACGGACGTCTAATAAACAAGGCAGAACAATATAATCAGCCCCGATTTCCTTCGCCATAAATTCAAGGTCTGATTTTCTGAACATGCCGTTTTCCTCGTAGAATTTTCTCATCTCCGCATGTTGCTGGCATACACCCTTTTCATTCAGTCTATTCGCGAGGTCCGTGAATGATAAAACCTCAAGCCTCTGATTGGGTATGCTTTGGAGTTCTGAATCATGCTCATTATTAAAACCCAAAAACGATAAAGTCAGTTCACTCTTTGAAGTTTCGTAATCCTTCACATACCCTTTCTTAAGAGCTCTTGCCAAAGAATCGGAGACTTCAGTTCTATGCTGCTCTTGTCCTGTGCTCGTTTGCGCTAATAGAATGTAGGTCTTGCCTTCCAGTCTTTCGGTTAATTTGTAATCATCGGAAACTGGAGAAACCTTCACCGTTTGTGCTCGCTGTTCAAAGGATCCTGAACAACCTGCAAATGACAGGGAAATTACTGAAAGCAAAACTACTTGAAAAACCGGCTTAAATCTCTTTTTGTTCATTGTCAACCACCTCTCTTTGTCCGCAATTATCATTTTTACTCGACCGGCTGTTAAATCAATACCCTTGTTATCGATGCAAAACAGCAAACAGTATCAAAACAACCCCGCTGAACGCTTCTGCATTCCCAGGAACTGTTATGGTTATTTAGTAAATCCAACAATCGAATTTACTGACACAACAATTCGATTTACATGCTCAGGAAAGATAACAGGAAAATCCGCATTAACCCCCATTTCAACCGCTCCAGGCACGCTTTATAGATTTTAATATATCATATTCGTTACAGAATGTCAAGAGAATTTTATGATAATGTCACCCGTAAGTCACCGGCTTGATGGGAATGATTAGTATGGTCCGAGAAACTTTATGGGCTGTTCGGTAAGACCCACTCGATAATATGCAATTTGAATTTTGACGCTGCTTTTTTATTCAAATCGCCTTGTTATTATTGGATGTACAGGATTTGGCGCTAATCTCCGCATACATCGAGACATTAATCCTGAAAGTCAGGTGTGCAACAAACTATACTTTTCAGCGAAAAAATATTGAATTTATTGTACGTGAAGGCCGGCCCAAAGTCGATTTTTACCAGAGCCTCCAATACTATTGAGTCCCTTTTCTGCTGGACGCTTTGCGGCAGGATAGGCGAGTCAGATTTGTTTATGAATTTCAATCCAGAGGCCGTAATTGACGTTATCGCTGCCTGGAGGATTCGGCCTGTGAATTTTCCATTCTTTTATTTTTAGCGTTTTCATAAGTTGTCGTAACTCGTCTGACGCCATATCCACGTTATACTTCATCTTTCCGCCTTGTTTGTTGCGAATCTTTCTGGCCGATGCAACAGGCAGATTTCTCGAAAATCCGCGCCCGATGTAAGCGACCGCTCCGGGCTTGAGTACGCGATAAATTTCGCTGAAAGCCCGCGTTTTGTCCTGCCAGAAAGGAAATGAACCTCTGCTGACAATGATGTCCGCATAGTTATCGCGAAAAGGAAGAGCGCGCGCATCAGCATATACGGCACTGACCCGATGACCAAAACCTCGCTGCTGCGCCTGCCTGTAAAAATGCGGAAAGAAATGCGGATTGATATCGGCGTTGATCCAATGCATCCTCGTACGCTCGCACAGTTCGAGAATGAGCGTTCCCGGGCCGCTTCCGAGATCTATGCCGATACCCTCCTTATCTTGCAGGTTGAAATCTGTCGCAATCTGCTCGGCCAGTGGGGCATAAACAGGCGCAAGTGTCCCCCGGCTTGCCCTTATCATGCGAAGTGCAGCCTGCTCGTTATCTCTCTCGTTCGGATGCGAGGGAGCGTGTTTAACTGTAGCACAACCGGTGCTATACAAAAGTAATACCAGAGCAGGTAAACAGAAGCACCGCAATAGTTTCATCATAAGACTAATCTCCACTTGCCGCACAATCAGGCGGCCTGCACTTCAGTCATTCAAGGCAAGCCGGTAATTACTTTTCCCTGCCGCTGCCCAGGCACAGGATTTGTCCGTCTTCGAGACTGACGATGGCACGGCCGTCACGGTCAATGGCCAGACCCCAGGTAACCGGGGCCGCCGGCACATCATGAGACCAGAGAACTTTGCCGTCCTGAAGGTCCAGAGCGACAATTTCCGATTTGCAGGCTACTACGACGGCGTTCTTACAAACCGCCATAGCGACGCTGTCCTTGCAGTCGTAATCCCACAACGGCTTGTCCTTGATTCCGAGCCTGCTCCAGTTAATATTGAAGCGGTTGCCGGGATTCGTCATCTTCGCCCTTAGCAGCTTTTTGTCGAGCTGATCAAAACATAAAATCCTTTTGTTATTCTGGTTGCACACCCAGACAACATCCCGGCCATTGCTCGATGTAAGGAAAACCTTATCAAAAACAGTGTTATCATAGACATCGTATTTCGGGTGTGCATAGAAAGGCTTGCCGCAGGCCACGACGTGTTCACCGAGCAGAGAAAGTTCCCAGCCGCGGGGAGCTTGTGAGGCGACAAAGTTGTTTTGTACAAGCGCTCGAACCGCATTGTCATCGTTCAGGCATTTTCCGTCTGCAGTATCATAGACAGCCGGCGAAACAGCGTTGCCTCCGGCGAGATAAAGCTTGTCGTTATAAAGCATCATATGACCATGCACGCTGATGCCGGTACGTGCCTGCCGGTTAAGATGGCCGGACGTGTTATTCTGCCACTTTATCTTTCCAGTCGCGGCATCCAGTGCATAAACATAGGTGCCGTCGTAGTTGACGATACCCGCTGCGGCGTATGCTGTACCATCGGCAACCAGCACCCCGCTGCCGGCCGGCCAGGTGGACAGCAACGAATCATAAACAGGAATCGTTCGCTGTGCCGGTGCTGCACGGAACCGCCAGAGCAGCCGGCCTGTTTTTGCTTCAAAGGCGTATACCCATCCGTCGCCGGAGCCGACAAGAGCACGACCCTTCCAAATTGTCGGAGCAATTCGAACCGCACCGCCCGTATATGCTTTCCATCGCAAATCACCGCTGGCCGCATCGAAGGCCCGGACGATGCCGTCGGGCCCGCTGACAAACACAAATCCACCGGCGGCAACCGGCGCCGTCGGCGGAGGAATCGCATCGGAAAATTTCGCCTTCGGCTCGAACCGCCAGAGCAATTCGACATCATCGGGGACGGCCGCTTCAGAAGTGGCGCTGCCGGTATTGTCGGCTCGAAAAACCGGCCAGTCGGCCGGGGACTCGGAAAAACTCGCTACTTCTGTCAAATCGCCGGGGCCTTTCTCTAATCGCTGCTCATCGGTTGCTGTCGCGTAAAAGTCGAAATCTCCCGCCGGAGCTAATGAGGTAATTCCATAGATCGTAAGCTGGCAGTCACATACCGACGGCCACCAGTACAACAGGCCGTTGGCTATTGTTACGCCGTCATGGCATTGAGGACGCATCGGCGAAATAAGCTGAGGACTGCCGCTGGCCACGTCAAGCCTTGTGGAACCGCCGCTTGCACGGTAGAGAATCGCATCGGGAGATCCCGTGGGCCGGGTACATGCGCGACGGCCTGTCTTGAGTTCAGCCAAAACCTTGCCGGTTAAGGGATCGAACTTCATGCTTAAACTGCCCGCATCGTTTTGGCCGCTAAGACCGTAGAGCCCATCTTCCCGCAAGACCAACTGGAAGTTATTGTAAGGATGCTCCCAAAGGACGCTGCCGTCTTCGGTCGAGACGGCAAGAAGTTTGTCCACCTGAGGGCCGGAAAAATATAATGCCTTGTCGGAGCACTTCAGATAACACGTTGTTCGCCAATTTGTGCGCCAGTCCTGCCGGTTCGAATAGGGACCAAGTGCAGCGAAAAGCTTTGGGGCATTATCCGGGGTCTTTCGCCAAATAACCTTGCCGGTTTTGGCATTCAGACAGGCCAGATACGCACCAAACCGAAAGATATAGATACGCCCGTTTTTCATACACATGGCCCGGCTGTCAACAGGTTCATCCTCTCGATAGCTCCACAGCACCTTTTTCGTATTCGGATTGATGGCCAGCACGTTTCGGCCGAAGCCCCATGGATGTGTCTGGTAAGCCGATTGATTATCTTTGATACTATCAGGCTGGTTAAAGCCCTTCGATATCGGATTCCACGGCCAGCCATGTGCTTGACGCCGCCATCGTCTTGTCGGATCTCTTTGCTCCTGCTCGCCCATAAGAGCATAGAGCACACCGTCTTCGAATCCCATCCACTTCCAAAATGTTCCTCCGGCGATATCTACGGGCGGGACAATCTCATCTTTGAGCCGGCCCGTCGCCGTGTCTATCATTTTGCAGGATTTGTCGTCGCCGAGGTAAAGCGTGCCTTCCGTAGCAATAATCGTATTGCGATGTATCATCACGCCTTCGGCAAGGTCACGCTGCCAGAGCATCGTTCCATTGTAACCATCAAAAGCCACGAGCTTGTTTAAGAACGGTTCTTCCCGCTCTTTGAAGGCAACGTGCCCGAATGCCTTGAATACACGGCCGTTAGAAGTCACGGATACCTGCGGCAGCGGCGCATATCTCGGCTCGGCCAGGAACTGAGTCAAATACGGAGCGACGATAACCTTGTCCTGTGATTGCGGATTGTTGTCCGGGCCGTGGTACGGGTGGCTCCAGTCATCGATTCCTTCAGGAGAAGGCTTAGTGAGAATCTTGCGTTTCAGAAACAGAAATGCTTTTCCACCAGGGCGCAAGACTCTAAGAGCCTCGGCTTCTGAAATACTCGCAGCCTGTCCGACGGCAATCAGCGCATCGGCCAGATTATCCGCCAGGTGCAATCGTGTCAGAGAGCCTTTCTCAATAAAAATACGATTGCCGTAGAGCCCTGCTTCATCGGCAATTTCGCGCGCGGCTTGCACGTCCTCAGTACGTGGCAGTTGGAGATAAATCAGTAGTTCGCTCTGCCGTGCAAGCTGCAGAGCAAGTTCACACTCGATATCGCCGAGCACAACGCATATTCCGCGGTCGACACTGATTTTATCAAGAAATATGTTGCCTTGCCTTGCGTGACAGACGTCGGGTTGTCTAAATAAAAGACATGCTGCAACAATTAACAGAGTTATCCTCAAAGTTCTCATCTTTCTCCCTTTCAAAATATACGCCGGGGCGCAGGTTTACTCAACCAACTGTCCCCGGCTCATCTGTAAGCTGCGCGTGGCGTGTGCCGCCGCCCTGGTATCGTGAGTTACCAGAAGCACGCAGCCGCCGTCACTGACATATTGGCTCAGGCTGCCTAAAACGGTCTGAGCGTTATCCTCATCCAGATTTCCCGTCGGTTCGTCCGCCAGTATTACTTTCGGCTCATTCAAAAGAGCTCGGGCCAAAGCCGTTCGCTGCCTCTCACCGGTGCTTAGCTTTGCCGGCACGTGATCGGCGCGGTCATCCAGACCGAAACGGCTGATAAGCTGCCGGGCCTTTTCCGACGCTTCTTTCATCGGTACGGCAAGTGATGCGGTTATGATGTTCTGCCTGACCGTCAGATATGGAATCAAATGGAACTGCTGAAATACAAATCCGATTGTGCCGGCCCGTAATTTGCTTCTCATCTCAGGATTTAAAGCGTACGGGTCCTGACCATCCAGGCTCACCTTTCCGTCGCTTGGTCGCAGAAGACCTCCTGCGGTCAACAGCAGCGTGGTTTTTCCACAGCCGCTCGGGCCGCGTATCGCCAGCAATTCTCCCGGCCGGACTGAAAACGAAACATCCTTCAAGGCGGTGACCTTGCCGTGGGTCCCGTTAAACCATTTGCTGATGTTCCTGAATTCGAGCATTATTCAAAAGTTAGAATTCTCAATTATCATTTCGCAGCACGTCCGCCGGGTCCTGCCTGGCAGCCACAATCGTCGGAATCCATCCCGCCACGACGGCCAAAGCTGCCGCCCCTCCGACGGATACCAGAAATAATAACGCCCATGACAAGTTCATATCTATCATTCTTATCGGCGTCTCTTCGTGAGCGGCGCCGAAATAAATCGCGGCCATAACTCCGGCAACAAACCCCAGCGCCCCGCCCAGCACGCCGAGAAGGATATGCCTTGATACGAACATGACCATGACGTCCCGGCTGCGTACGCCAATGGCCCGAAGAATGCCGATCTCTTCCCGTCGAGCGCGGACGTTCGTGAATCCCAAAACAGCAATCCACACCGCGCAAGCCGTCACCACCACAGGCATCAGTATAGACGCCAGGCGTTCGCGAACCGCCCGCAGTTCTTCTCGTGCGGTTATTTCCTTTTCAATAGCAACCCGGGCCTGCTCTTCGACCTTCGTCCGTGCCTCGGCACGCGCGATAACTCGTGAGCCTCGTTCGATTACCTGCGTGCCCGGCAGGATTTCCGCAATTTGCCGGCGAATAATCGGCAATCCCTCATCTCCCACACACAGGCACTCCAAAGCCAGGATGGCATTTATCTGCTCCGGCTTGTCCAGCAATTCCTGGGCTTCGGCAAGGTATATCCATGCTGTGATATCGTCCTTGTTCCCGCGCTCTTTGTGGCAGTCATGCACCGTGAATTTCCGGCCCATCAGCTCGACCGTATCATCGACTTTAATCCCCATGCTCCGATGCAGCTCATAGCCCAGGCTTATCGTGCCGGGTGGTACAGGCTGCACGAGCGGCTTGACCGGATTCTTGTGCAAATTCGGGACCTCGCCGCGAGCTCCGACAAGGATAATCGTGCGCTTGTATTCGGGCCACTCGATTTTCTGCTGGAGGCTCGGCAGAAAATGCCGGACCGTTACGATGCCGGAGTCCGCCAGTTTGTGCACGTAATCTTCCGGCATATATTTCGATGCGTAATCCTCCGCATACCAGTCGCTGAGGTTCTGGTCCTTGGGGAGGATAACAATATTGAAGCCCAGTTTGAGCATGGCCTTGCGGGTATCGTCCTTGAGCTGGGCCATTCTCTGCTCTAACTCGGCCTGTTTCTGTTCAAGGAGCTCGCCTGTGTGCACGTCATGGATTCGCAGCAGCGTTAACGAGCCGATTAGCGAGCCGCTCGCCACCATTACCGACAGCACCGCCAGCATGAAGTTCAATTTGCGATGCAAGATCTCGCGTATCAGCAGGTTCCAAATCGTCATGGACAGCCCAATAAAAAATCAAACATCAAATATTAAAAATCAAAATTGAAGAATCCCTTCGGGACAGCTTATTTGGCTTTTATTTCTTTGTTCTTGTCACAGCAATGGTTCCCAGACCGACGGCTATCAGGATGGCCGCCAGTGACACAGCCGTCATACCCACTACGCCGAATCCGCGAACATTCTGCTCCGGTGTTTCGACCACAGACTTAGCGGCCGGAGTAGAGAGTGGTTGGGGCGATTCACTCATCGCCGCGGCAACAAGTTCATCCGGTTTATTAATCGGTTCTTCCGGGAATACACCCGTCAGCTCCGGCAGCGACTCTTCGGCAGTCTCGTAAAATTCCTGATAGAACTGCATTACTGAAGCGTCCCAGTTCTCGGCCATCAGTAAATCGACGCCGGGATTGAGCATTTTGATTTCGCAGCCGCACGGGCCTGTGATAAAAGCAATAGCTTCCTGAAGGTTATCGACGTTAATCCCCTCGCCGACCAGTGCGAAAAGCGCCCGGCCTCGACCAAACGTTGGAAACACAATCGGCTCATTAGAATACTCATCAAGATCCGGCTCGCTCTTCAACAGCATCTCAATCAACATCTGCTCTTTGGGATCGGAGCGTGAGACCGGCAAAATCGAGAATTCATACGAAATCTCAGGAATCTGAAGCTCCTCAGCAAGCGCCGATGCCATTTCGTTCAATTTTTTCGTCGCTTTTTCCAATTCCTGATTAATTAAATGCATCGCAGCTTTGTCCTTAGTCGCGTTACCTGATTCAATAACAATCCATACTGCGGTCTGACCATCCGTCAGGCAACGAGCAAGCTCCTGTCGTTTCGGAGATTGAATTAATGCTTTGATCGTTGCCGGCGTGAACTGCCCGGTCCAGAATGGAGCCGCCCTTCCTTTACACAACGGATACCAAAGGACGAGTGCCGGCAGCGTTTCCGGAACCGGGCCGCCTAAAAGACCAGTCAGATCGCCGGTTTCGGGAGACGCCAGGTCAACCGGCGATACCCTCAGATTCAGAAATTCTGCGTTCCCGGTCTGTAATAGCATGGCGGCCGGATCATTGTCGGCCAGCGGACCATTGTGGATGACTATTCCCTCATAATAATCAACCGGCCAGCGTTCCATTGCATAGCGAAAAACCGGCGTCGAACAGGCATAAACAGAATGTGAAGAAAAAACAATAAGTGTTCCAGTTAGAAATAAAATCCAAAATCGTCTCATATTTATACTGCCCAAAAAAGCCTTAAAGCAGGTTTTTTATAATCATACATACTTACGATACCCGATTTTCTATTGTTTGTCAAAACAAAGCAGTCTTCCATCTTTCATAGCAAGGTAAAGTCTTCCGTCAGCGGCGGCCATTCCATCCCAGACAGGTTGAGAAGACAGATCGAGCCGAACGACCGGGCTGCCGTCCTCTGTCGAGAAACCTATGAGTAAAGCCCCTTTCCTGCCCTCGTAGGCCGCATCCTGCTCGGTTATTTCATCCTTTACTTCCGGATCATCAGGTCGTTCGAACGCTTCATCTTCGTTTAGCACATCTGGTGGGCCGGCAACAAATAACGTCCGGCCGGTAAGAATCATTGCCCGTGCGTGCAGAGGCGGATGCGAGACAGACCAGTATTGTTTTGGAGCCAAACGATCCTCGATACTTGCCTGCCGCGTGAACCGACGGTTAAAGACGGCATCGCGTCCGGATTTTCCGCTCCACTGCTTTACCTTCTCTATTTTTCCAGCCTCAGCTTGCTTAGCTGAACAAAACAGGTGGTTTTCCATCACGTGCGACCAGACGAAAAGTCCCGGTTCGCGCCCGAAACCATAGACCTTCTCGCCGTCGACTGCCAGAATGCGACCCGCCGGTGCATATCGCCCAGCCCGATACCACCAATTGCAGCCCGATGAAAAAACCCTTCCGTACACCCAATAAGACCGGTGCCAGGCATTGTCATCGAGGAATCCTGTGGGGCTGAACAAGTGGACTCCCCGACCCAATTGCCGGGTCGCTCGCTCGAACGGTTCCAGGCTCGGATCCAGTGTCTGTACTCTCTTGCCTTGAAGGTCGAATGCCTGGGCGCGCATATAAATTAACTCGCCATCGGTCGATAGGATATCCGGCAAGGCCGTCGGCATGTTCAGCACTTTTACATCTTTCTGCGGGCTGTGTTGGTCGTTAAGAGTATTTTCGGAAAGCATACGTCCCGTCCCAGCATCCAGGCGATAGAATCTCAAGCCCCCATCGAGAAAAGTCGAACGACCAGCAACAAAATAAACGATGTCATTATTAATCAGGACACTGCCGTGGATCGGCCAGACCGATTCCAAATGACCGTAAGACACAAGCCTCATGTCTCGCGGCCCGGCCCTGAATCGCCACACCAGTTCTCCATCTGAAGCTCTCAAGCAATATACTCGTCCATCAGCACAACCGAATATCACAAGCCCACGATATACTGTCGGAGGTGAATCGACTTCTCCGCCGGCCGTGTATGTCCATAGTTTACGCCCCATCTGGACATCTAAGGCATAAAGGGTATGGGTACCCTTTGATGCTACATAAATTCGCCCTTCGGCAATCACCGGACTGGTCAATTCATGATCGAGATTCACTTGCCATCTCTCTGACAATGGAAGATTGACTTTGTTTTTCGTAGCACCGCTGCGGGCCATATCGTGACGGTATGTAGGCCATTGGTTCGATTCGGTGCTCTCCGGTTTTAGCTGCTCTCCGAACGCCGGCCCTTTGAGCAGGCGGTCTTTGGATGATGCGGCACCGCCTAAGGTCCGTTGTGATGACGGTGCCAGCGCACAGAAACCGCTCATCTTGGAATCCAGATAACATGCGCACGGATGGGGCGGCGCGTATATCAGCCCGTTGCAGGGAACGATGCCGTATGTGCATGCGCCACGTACCCAGTGGTGGGTCTCCCAGCTTTCCCGATTGATGTCCACAAATTCTATGCCGGTGCGGGAAGCGAGAAAGTACTCGTCCGTTGCTTTGGAGCGATAGCAACGATGGTGGAACCAGTAAGTATCGACATTAGGAGTAAATTCCCGTTTCACTTGCCCGGTCTTAGGATCACGGCCGGTAAAGATGCCTGAATGATTCCCCCCGGCAATTTTTCCGCACCAGACGAGACCGTCTATTACCATCAGGTCTTCCGGAGAGCCGGCATGGCCGGCGGGATAGTGCGGGGCCTCCCAAAGCAACGCGCCATTCTCGGCGGACAAAGCCCGTATTTTCCGCTTCAATCTGCCGTCCGCGAAGAGGACCACATCATCATATATGACCAGCGTCGGGCCATAGACGTAGCCCATGCTTTCTCTCTTGTCCACAGGTTCCGACTGCCATCTTATCTCACCCGTTTTTCGGTCCAGGCATACAACTTGGTTCCAGTTATGGAAATAAACGTTCCTATCGTCAGCAGCCAAAGTCAGAGGCTCAACCGGAGATTCGAACTTCCATAGCATCTGTTCAGTCTCAGCGTCGAGTGCAATAACGTCACGTTTGTCGGGCTTCAGAAGATAACCTTCCGACTTCTTCATCGTCCGATTCTTCTCGTCCCAGCATACCATTAGCCTGGGGTAGTAGTCCTTCGGATTCATGGACTCGTCATTTTTCAGCAGAAACAACATGCCGTCAGAGCACAATATTTCTTCTGTGAACCGGGTGCCTTCATAAGTATTCAGGATTTGTCCGGTAGCAGCATCCAGCCTGCTGACCGGCGCTTCCAGGCCCAGCGTGACATAAACCGAGTCCCCTACCGCCACAAGACGTCTGGGAGGCTGGGCGGGGCCATCCTTCAGAGGCCATAGATGGTTGAACCACGACTCGATAGGCTGCTGCCACAGCACAATTCCGTTGAACGCATCGCGTGCGGTCAGTCGCCACTTCGGGGGCATATGAATCGAAGCACGACTTCCCATATCCATAATGGAAAAAAGCCTGCCTTTCGAGGAAACAATCGCGGCCACACTCGAAGTATACTCGTGGTGCCGTGAATAGGTAGGACCAGAATCCCATTGAAGGTGTCTCAGGGGCCCGATGGCCGTGTCGTGGGCTACGGCGTTGTTGCTCGCATCGTGGAGATAATGCGTCCACTCGTCGATGTTTTTCGGCCGGGGTTTGACAGTCTTCGTCCACTCATTGCCGTCCTTGATGTAAGCCACGCCATCGGGAATCAAAACGCGCATGACTTCTTTTTTGGGAAGATTACCAATGTTCTCCGAAACAATGAGATTGACCATATTATCAATGTACGGCAGGTAATTACCGCTTAATTGGTCAATTGATATTTTGCCGTAAAGCTTCAGCGAGCGAATATGCTGGCGCGCCTTTTTAACGTTCTTCGCATCTCTGTCCAGACCATGGACAAGATAGCTGTTGTTGGCGCTGAGCGCACCGGTAAGTGTTCCATCTCCGCAGCCGATGTGAACGACCAGGCCGCCTTTGATTTCAGTATCATTGAGGATTTGTATAGCTTTTTGCTGCTGTGATTCCGCAGCCGGAGCCGAGTTAATTATCAATGCCAATATCAGAACGATCAATGTGGTAGCCCGTGTTCTGCCGTAAGGCATTCTGTAAAGTGCAGTCATGCTGAAATCTCCTTTAAGTTTAATTGTTTCCGGCCAGGCATGTTAGCAGGCTATCTTTTGTCGCTATATACAATCGGCCATTGGCTGCAATTATACCGTCAAAGACCGTTTGAGAAAACAGATCGAGTTGCAAAATCGGCTTGCCGTCCGCTTTTCGTTATACACCCTAACAGCAACAACCTTCCATTCCCTGCACACCCCTGCCTCGCAGTTTGTTCATTTATAACACAGAACGAACCTGATTTTGACGGTTTTTTATCGTTTAATCGCTTTTTTGCTAATTTTTGCCAGTATATAGGACATTTCTCTTGACAATCATATCACGATTAATTAATATAACGATGGTTTTAGCATCAAGGAGGAGCTTTTATGACCATTTTTATTAAATTATGGAAAAATTCTCGTGTTTATTTGCACTTAAGTCGGATTTTGTCCGAAAAACAGATGTAAACAGTTCACTTTTTGAAAGGAAAGGGAAATGAAAAGTCGAGTAAATGTAATCACAAGTTTATTGATTTTAGCGGCCTTCCTGACAATAGCGGATACGAATATCGCCTCCGCTAACTACATTAATGTTGATATTACGGAGGTATCTCCGGACAAAATCAGCCATCAAGATGATTTGCCGGACACAACTATCACCTTAGAGTTTGAGTTGCCGGAAGATAGTATTTTGGAAAAAGATAACTTTAAAGTCACGAGTCTGATGATTTATGCAAAAAACGACGACATTGAAGAAGATATTGAAATCGAAGCAATTTTACAGGGTGCAACTTTTGATGAAAGTGAAGAAGAAAATGTAAATGAAACCGATGGCACTACAACCACAACCACAAAAACCACTGTAACAATAATTGCAACATTTGATACAGATAAACTGATGGTTGAATTTAAAGAGATGGATGAATTGCCTGAAGATTATGACCACACATTTCTTCTGGATGTTGAAGGTAAGCTGGAATCTGGTGAAGGCCTCCTTGGATATGAAGTAGGTGTTATAACTATAGTCGAAGCGAAAAATTATATTTCTAAAATAAATCTCGACCAAATTTGGGATTACGGTGACCCAACCGATACTGCAGACACAATGTATGAATTCCGCCTGGAAATTTGTGCTGATGATTTTTATTATGATTATGATGGTAACTCTGATATTTATCGAGCAGAGATAATGAATACTGATATCAACAGTGTGGATATTCTGACACCTGCAGGGCAAACCTTTACGATTCCCAAAGAAGACGGTGAGTGGTCTAATGATAACATTTGGAAATCATATGAATCCAATGTTGATCCCGATATTGTTTTGCCGGAATGGGAATCCAGATTTGAATACAAAGCAAGATTCGAAGACTCCGCCGATTTACTACAAGCATATAGCGATGGAGAATATACGATAACTTTACATCTCAGCGATGGTATTTATGTCCAGACAACAGCATTTTTTGGTAATCCATATACAGAGCAACCCATCCCACAACCAACCCATGAACCGGTTTTAACTTCTGAATTACAGCAGCAAACATTGGGATCTCTGGTTACATTTGAATGGGAACCTTGCGAAGATTCGAGCGTCGATGAAATTTATATAAATATGCTTAGCACCTTTAATAATGAGGTTGGAAATAAAGATCCAAACTTTACCTTAAATGAAATAAGCTGGGGACCCGTTCTTTTACTGGAGGGCTCATGGCAAGCCGAGCTGATTTTCAGCACATTTACAACAACACCGGACCTGCACTGGCAGAACGAAAATGATGATGACATAGACGTTGGTGTAGCCAAATCCAGCAGATGTCGGTATCGAATTACAATAGAAGATGCTCCCTGGAATATTTATGAAGTCTGGGGCGGTAAAGTAAAACTATCTAGCAAGAACTATTTGTATTTTGAAGAACTGGAAGCATACGATTATAAGAACATAGGACAATCGGACGGTTCTGAAACGTTCTTAGATAAGAATGAAAAGTTCAATTGCTACCTGATTGCCACTATGGGACAGTGTTTTATCGAAAGCATACAAGGTTCAGATAAATCCTTCAACGATTCATTCGAACATATACATAACATATATAACGAAAATAATCTTTGTGTTGAGCAAGATGAGCAATGTGCAATACTCGGATCAGGTAAAGCCAGGAATGATTACAGTTACAATGGGTATTTTGCTTTCACTAATCCTAACGATTGGGAAAATGTGACTGTAAGTACATCCAACCGTAATCTACATCTGGATAAGAGCCTTGATAGCGTTACTGATGAAGAATTAAATATAAAAGATATAAATGATATCGATCCAAACGATATTATTACCTATAGCATTACCTTCGATACCTACGATTTTCCTCTGGACGTGAAGGAGGAGGAAGTGGACGTGAAGGATGAGAAGGACGAGAATAACGCTACTCCTAACAAAGTTCACAACATCAAAGTTGTAGATATCCTATCGGAACATGTGATCTTCGAAGGTGCATTTCCTCCCGTTAGTAATGAAGTTACAGAATCGTACGATCCTATTGCACATACTTATACCCGGCAATATCCTAATGTTACTGTAGATCATGAAACTCCGATAGGACATAGGCTGATAGTAAGAGTTGATCCTAATACTCTTCCGGGAACGACTATAACCAACTATGCAACAATAGACAGCGATGAAACCCCGCCGTCAATAGCAAGAAGCATGGATCTTCTTATACCTTATGCACCACTTAATATAACGACTAGAACCATAAATAGTGACGGTAACGATATTGATTGGATAGAATCGGGTAAGAGCTTCATTTATGAAATTTGCTTCGATAATAACAATAACGGCCCCCACGTAGAAGATGTGAACCTTGTTATCGATTCACTCCCAGACGAAGTAGCCTACGTAGGTTATCAATCTGACAATGGTAACTTTTTCGGTTTTTATGACGACATTGCTCATTCCTTTAAAGGAACGATGGACACTCTGGAACCCGGAAAGGAAACTCGTGTGTACATTACTGTAGATACTGTAGAAGTTTACGAAAATACACTAAGCACTACAATTTATAATACTGTAACTATCAACAGCAACGAAACACCTGATGCGAATGATGTTGTTGGTATCGAAGTAATACCGCCGTTGGAAGTTGAAGATGTGATTATAACTCCCGACATACTGAATCGTGATGGTACTCCACAGTATATAACTGCTGTTGTAATGTTCCCAACGGGAATTCAACAACGTGATATCGATCCTGTAGATATACCTAAACTTTACTACCAGGACCGGGATTCAGGCGAATTCAAATTAATAGGATATGGAAGCCGGCCGGTTCTGTCCGGAACCCAAATTACTACATTGTTTAATAGAGCTGAATTGATGGATGCCATATATGGTTATGGAGAATTTACATTGAAAGTTGAGGGCCAACTTAAATCAAGCTTAACCTTTTATGGCTATGACACTATTCTAATAACCAAATTCACAGGCAACTAATCTGGCGGATTGGTATTGTTACAACCTAAAGACTGAAAAAACTTGGCTATGTAGCTAAGCACGAAAAATGGGCAATTTGATTATACAGAAAGGATTATGGCTCATGAAAAAGAAAATAGCACTGATGATTGTTACCCTTACGTTATTAAGTGTTTCGAACTCGGTAGTTTTTGCTTTGTCCCCGATGGGTCCCCCAAAGGCCCTTTTCGGACTGAACAAATGGGGTTTTGGCATTGAGTATGGCAACCAAACAATGGACTTGGAAGCTGATGCCACAGTAAGTGAAATCATGATAGTTGATCCAGATGTATTTGAGGCCCCCCCAAAAAAATTCATGCACAACATCGATAACCTTAAATCGAATATTTTAATGGTTAGAGCTGGCTACGGTCTCAACGAGAACTGGGATGCATTTTTACGTCTGGGTCTGGCCGATGCCAAAGGCGACATAGAATACCTTAACCCGGTCAATCCCAGTCCATATGAGTATAAGGGATTCGATGGTAGTTTTGGATTGGCCTGGGGCATTGGAACAAGGGCCACATTCTGGCAGAACGAGACGGTTAGCTGGGGCGGATTGTTACAGATTACCTGGCTGGAACCTGATAATAGCGGTGTCACTTTAGCGGGCGAACCGAACTTTGACGGAGACGTTGAGATTAACATCGAGGAAGTGCAAATCGCCTTCGGACCAACCTGGCGAGCAAATGATAGTATCAGCATTTACGGCGGCCCATTCGTGCATTTTGTAAACGGAGACCTCGATATCAATGGCAGGACAGTCGATATGGGTACGGAGTTTATCTTAGAAACAACGGGTGATATCGAGGAAGAATCACTATTGGGCGGTTATGTCGGCGCGCATTTGGAGATGGACGAAAACACTTCCTGCTTTATAGAGTGTCAGCTTACCAACGATGCCTGGGGTATTGGTATTGGCTATGCTCAGGGATTCTAATAAGGCAGATAATAAGCATTAAGAAAATTGGAGAAGCACTGTTGGGAACAGGTATTCTACTTGAGCTTTTGTGCAAAAGTGGAATTTAATTGTTGTGCCGGATTGCTGCCGGAATACGCTTTCTTGTTATCATAGGAAGTCTAAAAAATATACTCCTCTGATAGTATGGTTCGAGACGCATTAGCTGAATCTTAATGTCGGAAAAGTTACTCAGTAAAAGAACTTTTGCCGCATTTGGATAGAAGAATTAAACTTGCTGTCTTGCAATCGATAAAACTTGATCGATGCAGGTGGCGGCTTCAATATCAGCCTCAGGACAATCCGGATCGATTCGAAGAAAAGCGCCCAGTTCGGCTTTTTTGACACTACCTTAGAATTTCAAACTTCCACATCAATTAGTTTGCCGATTGTATAGTAAAGGGCAGTTCTGTCATATCAGATATGGCTGGATTGGATCGACTAACTATACGAACCATGCACTCAGACGAACTCACTAAGGGCACCAACCAACGATATTGGCCTGTATTGCCGGTATTGGAAGGAAAAGTTTCATGCCAATGCATCCCGTTATCGATGGAAAATTCAATCTTAACACTCTCTGTATCTGCCCGACTTTCCCACTCAATCGGATGAATAGTGGCTGCTTCAATGATTTCCTGACCAATGGGAGACAAAAGAGAAATCGAACCGGACTCTGCAATTACAGAACGCAACTGCTTAACCTCCTGCATCCCCCAAAGATTGGGTGAACCAAAGGTACTTAGGTTATCGTCATCATCATAATCCTGAGAATTGGGATCAATATCGGCATTAGGATTAGCTTTAAGCTTGAAAATCTCCGTGCCTCCTACCCCTGATTCGGGACTAATTCCCTCTCCAGCGGGACCAAATGCTATAGCGCCGCTATTATTCCTTATAGTCAATTGCCAATCCTTGCTATTTACAGGAAAACTTGCGGCTGAGATTAAGAGTCCATCTGCATTATCGTTTGCCTGGACATTGATCCACCAGTCTCCTGCGGCCGGCCGGTAACTGATATCACTTGGCACGTCTTCAGAAATCGTGATGATCGTTCCGCTTCTCAAATCTAACCAGATATCATGACCCGTCAAACGGAGCGTTTCCGTTGTCAGCCCGTCGTCGCTGGAGATATTGAAACTCCAGTAGCGCATGTCCAGATGATCAGTTATCACAATCAATTCAAACCAATCCCCACCATTGCCTGGAATACGGCCGAAGAATGAATCAGAAGCCTGGTAGCCATCCGAATCCGACAGGGCATCGCCCCCATTAAGAAATTCCGTGCTGTCAACGGCATTGTATTCATTGAGAATCACGTCTGCGGCAAAAATCGGACTGAGAATGAAAAGAACAAGTCCGCATCCACATATAACCCTAACATGCAACATATCAATCACCCTTTCAATCAAAAAACTTTGGTGTATCAGAAATCATATTGGACATTATATCTTTATTACGTCTCTCCCACTGAAGTGCCTTCATATATAGGTCCATCCGTCATGAGAGTGCTTCACAACAATTCTTCTTGTCTTGAGTAAGACGGAGGGAACCTGAGCCTTACCAAAGACACATCGCTGCGAATGCTGCCGGGGCCATATAATCCAGGCTGATATATGGCCGATAGTGATTATATTCCTTCAGCCAGCGATCCGACATATCTTAAACTCATCAATACTCAAGAACAGCTCCATATTAAGCCATTCATCTCTGAGCCTGCTGTTGAACAATTCTATATTGCGAAACAAGTATAAGTACAAATTAATTTCTCTGGATTGTTTTTATTGGGTCGGCAATAAAGGCGAGTAGACAGTTTCATTTTTATGGATATCACGTGCCTTTACCCGGAAACGATGGGCCTGTCCCGATCTGCCGACAAGTACTTTATAGTACGGAGAGGCGCCCCAATCCCTGCTGAAGCTGGACCGTGTCGTGCATTCGAAGTAATACTCCACGCCGCCGCTTGCGTCCGTGGCTTCTGCTGCAGTCATCTCGGCATAGTAATCCCATACTCCACCTCCGCCATAAACTTCGCGAGGTTCGCCGCCGACAGCCCACCGCATGGGATCCGGTGTCGGAGGCTGCAGATCTACGGTAACCTCGGAAGAATCACCCGTCGTGTTTTGATCGGGCGACTTGTCCCTAACTCTTACAACAAAGCTGTATGTGCCCTTCGGTAGAGATGTTGCCTGATAGACCGAATTATCCTGCCAGTTGCTGCTATAAGCCGGATTTGAGGTACAGGCGAAAAAGTATTCTACGCCGCTTTCATCGGATGCGGTCGTGGCTATCATACGGATTGATGAAGGCAGAATCAGATAAGGCTCAGTTTGCCATGTAGCCGGATCGGGAATCGGAGCAGTGGTATCTGGAGGAAAGGTGGTTTCCGAACTTAAGCCTGAGTAGTCGGTTTCAGCAAGATTAGTTGTATTGCGAGCTTTGACCTTGTAGGAATATGCAGTGCCAGCAGTTAAGCCTGTGTCCGTGTAAATCGGATCATCCTGCCAGCCGCTGTCGTGCCCTCCGAGAGTAATGTTCTGGAAATAGTACTGCACACTACTTTCATCGGTTGAAGTGGCAGTTGTCGCCTCCATTACAATTGCTGTTCTTGAGATTGCTTGAGGTTTTGTAGCCCATGTCATAGGATTGGGTTCCGGCGTCGGAGGCCGGAGATCGACGGTAACCTCGGGAGAATCACCCGTAGTGTTTCGATTGGGCGATTTGTCCCGAGTTCTTACAATAAAGCTGTATGTAATCTTCGGCAAAAATGTTGGTTGATACACGGGATCATCCTGCCAATTGCTGCTATAGGCCGGATTTGAGGTACAAACGAATAAGTACTCTACGCCGCTTTCATCGGATGCAGTTGTAGCAACCATGCGGATCGATGAAAGCGAAATCGGATAAGGCTCAGTTTCCCATGTAGCGGGATTCGGGCTTGGAGGTATGGTATCCGGAGGTAAGGTGGTTGCCGAACGCAGTTCTGAGTAGTCGGTTTCGACGAGATTGTCTATGTTGCGAGCTTTAACTTCGTAGGAATACTCGGTGTCTGTTGTTAAGCCTGTGTCGATGTAATTAGGATATTCCTGCCATCCGCTGTCGTGTCCTTCGAGAGAAACGTTCTTAAAATAGTACTCTACACCGCTTTTATCGGTTGAATCAGCAATTGTTGCTGTCATTTGAATGGCAGTTCTTGATATAGCATAAGGTTCCGAAGCCCAAGTCATAGGATTGGGTTGTGGCGGTTGCGGGGGAAATACTTTCGGTTGCCAGTTGCTTATAAGAATCGCATAATCCGCGAAATCCACTATCCCATTCCTGTCTAAATCTTCAGCTAACGCAGTTATATTACTCAAACTCAACCACTTATCTGTCAATAGCAACATATCGTCGTAGCCCACCCAGTCATTGGCATCGTTCACATCCGGATTCAGGTCGGCAACGTTACCGACATCCGACAGTGACATACTCGCCTCGACCGTTCCGCCGTATGCACCCATATTGATGCGTTTTCCGTGCGGCCATATTTCCCCCGCCCAGTTCGAATTAGGGTCGTTAGGTTCACCGCCGGCATCAATACAGGGGCTGGTTATATTGTCGTTAACCCAAATCATATCAATATCATTCCACCTGCCCGCTTCTGATTTTAGATGGTAGTCTCCATCAACCCAGGTGTCGTCATTTTCATTAGGCGTTCCTTTATCGTCCCAGTAACCATTACTGACAAAATACGGATCGTTAATGATAATATCGCCAGGGCCCCTGGCGGAGCCGTTGCCAAAGTTTGTTATTTCGTTTGAACAAAAAGCATTATAAGAATTATTGCTGTCCGACCCGTTAATCCCACCGACAGAGTGTGCACTGTTATATGCAATTATGTTATTGCTGATATTACCGCACCGACTCAATGCGCCACCAGCCTCTTCGGCGATGTTGCTTACAATAGTATTGTTGTATATTCGGTAACAATTGAATAAGCCGCCGCCGCTTACAGACCTGTTGTCGGCAATAATATTATTCGTAATTCTGCCGGTGCAATTACTCAGTGCGCCGCCTGCTATCTGGCTCGTATTTCCAATTATTCTGTTACCAACGATGTTACCTGAACAACCGTAGCACGCACCACCGCTCAGGGCAGTATAATTGTACTTAATTAAGTTACGTATAATGTTACCGTTGCATGTGGTCAGACCACCTCCACCGGGATTAGTAGTTATAACATATTTGTTCTCTAAAATCCTATTTTCGGATATTTCCCCATGACAAAACATTATGCCGCTTACGTTATTTTTTGAAATAGTATTGCCTGTAATTGGCCCGTTACATCTTAATATCCCAGTCCCGCCGTTGGAACTTATCTCATTGTCTGAAATAATAGGTTTAGTATCTTCCTGTTCTCCAAGAATACCGTAACCGGGACATTCTTTGATAATGTTCTTTGAGATTGTCGGTGAAGTACCTCCTAAACAATGTATCCCTGCGCCTAAATAAGCCTCTCCGCCTGTTATAGTAAAGCCGGTTAGGACTGTGTTGTTGTCTTCACCAAATTCAAAAGTTACGCTAAAGCGCGAATTAGAGGTAATAATCGTTGATTCAACAATGCCACTATCATCAGGATTTTCGCTCCTGAGCGTGACAGCCTTGCCGTAGAAAACAATGGCTCGATTGTATGTGCCGGGTCTGACAATAATCGTATCTCCGTGTTCGGAAAAGTTGATAGCATCCTGGATATTATCGAAATCCGCAGTTCCATTATCGTCAACAGTTATCATTTTCGCTTGTGAACTGGAAACCAACAACAAGCATATGAGGGTAAAAACCAGCTTTTTCATCTCAATATCAGCCCTCCAGGAACTTTTTTAACCAAAAATAACAACCGATTCTCTTACTACGACTCAATCTGCCATTGTACTATAAAAGCACTATTAGTTCAAGTAAAAAGTATAGCAGTATAGAACCAATATTTCTTTGTAGCATTATGAGTTACTTACCTAAATGCGCTGTTCAACTCCAAAATCATAGCTGGAAACATCAGGAAGAAAGCCGGTAAAGCCTTACTTTTTCGGACTAATTCTTTTGCTGTATAGCCAGGGGGCATCCGATAGCTCGTAATCGACAACCTCATCAGGCTCGAAAAACAGTTTGATTTCGTCCAAAGCCGATTCCGGGCTGTCCGATCCGTGAACCAGGTTATATCTTTGTGAGCAGCCGAAGTCCCCGCGGATAGTCCCCGGCTGGGCCTCGTAGCCAAAGGTAGTTCCGATCATCTTGCGAACCATATCTACGCAGCCTTCAGCTTCCCATATCATCAATAGCGAAGGCGACGAAGTCATAAATTTTAACGCCGGTGCAAAGAATGGCTTATCTTGATGGGCGGCATAATGTTGACGGATCAGTTTCTCGGGGATTTGCATAAATTTTGCCGCGACGAGCTTCAGTCCTTTTCTTTCCAGTCGTGATATAATCTGGCCAGCCAAATGTCGCTGAATAGCATCCGGCTTGATAATGATTAAAGTGCGCTCTGTCATTCAAAAGAATTTTCGATTTTCAATTTGCGATTAACGACTTGAAATCGGCAATTGGCAAGTGGCAATCGCAAATTCAATATTATACACCCTCGGCCACAATATAAATTTCCACCCGCCTGTTCTGCGGGTTGCCCCCTTTGTTGGCTTTATTTTCTGTAACCGGCCTGTATTCGCTAAAGCCTCTTGCGCTCATTCGTTTTGATTCGATATTGTTGCTCTCCATTACTTTCAGCACGGCTATTGCTCGATGTGCCGATAAGTGCCAGTTGGTCGGATGCTTTGCGCGTGTCTCAGGCTTTTGAATAGGAATATCATCCGTGTGCCCTGCAATAATTACATCGAATTTCTTGCCTTGTTCGGAGTTGAGAATGGCAGAAAGTGATTTTACTGCTTCAATTGCCGACGCCGCCACTGTGTCACTGCCCTTGTCGAAAAGCAGGTCGCTCTTAAATTTCACTATGCCCCTGCTCGAATCGTACGTAACCATATCGGGTTGCTGTTTGGCAAAGTCTTCCAGCATCGTGCTGAGCTCCACAGGCAGTGCCGCTCCGCCCATAAGCAGCCTCTGCTGCATTGAAGCGATTAATTCTTTCTTTTTAGCAAGGTCTTCCTCGAGGGCGGCAATTTGCTGCTGCAGCGACTCAACTTCGATACTATCTGTCTGCCGGGCGGCGGCAAGTTGTTTCTTCATCTGCTCAAGCCGCAGTTTATTGGCCTCTTGTTCGGCTTGAAGCTGGTCTATGAGCTTCTGCTGTGTATTATTCTGGATTCGCAGGTCCTGCAGTTCCGAGTTACAGCCATTGATGAGCAGGACACAGACACATAAACATAAAATAGCTGAAAGTTTGACAGTTCGCATCATTTAATCCTTTCCAAGATGATTAAGATATTTTTACCATCCCTAAAATATAAGCCGTTTAATTGTAAACCTTTACAACTTTACCTACTTTGTTTTCTCAACCCTCGCCCATAAATTAAACCGATTCGCGTATAACCGTCAAGAATAATCTTTAAAATATCAACAGCTTTTAACAGCATATCCCCGGACAAAAAAGTTTTAGTAGATTGTACAGGCAATTTAGGATAGAATTCCATGCTTAAATAATCCTGACCAACGTAGTTTCGGGAAGGGAAGGTATACTTCGGTACGACTTTAAGTTTCGGTATGATATTCAAATGAATTTTTCATGAAAGTCTCTGTAGCTCAAAAATGCGGATTTTGTCACGGCGTTAGAAATGCTATCAGCGTAGCCGAAAAAATTCTTGCTGAAGAAAATGACGTTTATAGTCTCGGTCCAATCATTCATAATAGAGATGTGGTGGAACGGCTGGCAAAAAGCGGCCTGAAAACCGTAGGGAAGGTTGAAGATATTCACTCCGGAACAGTTCTTATCCGTTCTCACGGAGCCGCTCCCGAACAGATAGCGAAGCTGAAGGGAAAAGGATTCAATATCGTCGATGCCACTTGTATTTTGGTTAAGAGGGTGCAGCATATAGCCGGCGAGCTCGAAAAAGAAGGTTATAAAGTTGTAATTATCGGCGAGGAGAATCATCCTGAAGTCCAGGCGGTTGTGGGCTGTGCCGAAGATGTTATCGTTATTGCCGACGAATCGGACCTTCATAAACTGCCCCAACATGCCAAGCTGGGCATTGTTTGCCAGACAACACAAAGTCCCGACCACTTCGGCAGAATGCTTGGGGCCATGGGAAGTGGAAGCTTCAGCGAGTTGAAAGTGATCAACACTTTGTGCAAAGAGGCTATAAAGAGACAGGAATCAGCGGTGGAATTATGCAAACAAGTTGAAATAATGTTTGTTCTTGGAGGGCTGGAAAGCGCCAACACGCGCAGACTGGCAGAGTTGTGCAAAAAAGTCAATAAGCACACCTTTCACCTTCAAAATTGGGATGAACTCGATATAAGTGTTCTACCCGGCAAGAAATCGGTAGGTGTTACGGCCGGAGCATCGACTCCCGACTGGATAATCAATGAGTTTGTAAAGAATTTGGAAGATTTTTAATAAAAGTAGCCCGTAAAGCTGCCGTTTTAATAAAAAAAACAAAGAGGCGCTTGAAAAAAACAGTGTGATATGGTAAAAACACCCCTTTGGTAAAATGTTGCTATGATGAGAATTACATTTGCTGCGTGGGCAAATGGTTTTATATATTACTAAGCGAAAATTAAATGTGTGCAGCGTTGCACATAAGCTTGTGGGCGTAAATGTGGGGCGCCTATAAGTCGAGAATACAAACTCCACAGAGGGATTTAGTTTAATGGTAGATAGAAACATAGTCAACAAATTAGGTTTAACACAAGAGAAACTCGAACAGCAGGTTACTGAAATGTTCGGAGATCAGGAAAATGAATTCCTGGAAAAAGCTCTGCAGACAAAAGTGGATTTGCGCCTGCCCGGTACTATTCTTCAAGGAACAATTGTATCGCGGATAGGAAATGATGTTATTGTTGAGGTAGGTCTGAAAAGCGAAGGGATTGTCGATGCGGGTGAATTTGACAGTCCCGACGAGATAGAGCCGGGTAAAGAGATCGAAGTTCTGCTTGAAGATACTGACTCCGAAAGCGGCCTTATTTTACTGAATAAACGCAAAGCCGACCTCATGAGAGGCTGGCAAACAATTCTCGAAACGAAGAAAGAAGGAGATGTTGTAAAGGGCAAGGTCATAAGGAGAATAAAAGGCGGTCTGCTTGTAGATATTGGAGTACCTGTGTTTTTGCCGGCTTCCCAGGTGGATATCAGAAAGCCGGGCGATATCAGCAGGTTTATCGGCAAAGAGGTGGATTGCAAGATTCTCAAGATAGACGTAGAAGGCAGGAACATTGTTATATCCAGGCGTAAACTCATAGAAGAGGAACGCAGGAGCAGCAAGGAAAAGATCCTGACGGATATCGAAGTAGGCCAATTGAGAAAGGGTGTTGTGAAAAACATCGCCGATTTCGGTGTGTTCGTGGATTTGGGCGGTCTGGACGGCCTGCTTCATATTTCCGATTTGAGCTGGGGCAGAATATCGCATCCATCTGAAATTGTCGAACTCGATCAGGAGATAGAATGCGTTGTTGTTGGGGTTGATAAAGAGCACGAGAAAATTTCACTGGGCTTCAAGCAAAAGACATCCAGCCCATGGGAGGATGTCGAACATCGTTATCCTGTCGGGGCGAAGGTAAAGGGCAAAGTCGTCAATGTGATGAGCTACGGCGTTTTCGTACGGCTCGAAGATGGCATTGAAGGGCTGGTTCATATCAGCGAGATGAGCTGGACCAAGCGCCTTGCGCATCCCGGTGAGCTGGTCAATCTGGGAGACGAAATTGAGGTCGTCGTGCTCAGTGTTAACAAGCAAAAACAGGAAATCTCGCTGGGGCTCAAGCAGACACAAACCAATCCGTGGGCTATAGCTTCTCAGAAATATCCGGTCGGAGCAATTGTTACCGCCAAAGTACGAAGTTTGACAAATTTCGGCGCCTTCGTGGAAGTGGAGCCTGGTATCGATGGTATGATACATATTTCAGACTTGAGCTGGACAAGAAAACACAGCCATCCGGGCGAGGCATTGCACAAGGGTCAGGAAATAAAATGTATAGTTCTTGAAGTTAATGAAGAAAAGCGGCGGGTCTCCATGGGCATAAAACAGATGACCGAAGATCCATGGTTACGCGCTATCCCCGATAAATACATTCCGGGGCATATTATCAAGGGCAAGGTAGCAAAGCTTACCAATTTCGGCGCATTTGTTGAACTCGAAGAGGAATTGGAGGGGCTATTGCATATTTCCGAACTCGCCGACCACAAGATTGATAAGCCTCAGGACATTGTTAAGGTGGGCGATGAAGTTGAAGTAAAGATTCTAAAGGTCGATACTGATGCCCGTAAAATCGGTTTGAGTTTGCGAAGGGTAAAGTGGGCCGCTGAGGAGCAGGAAGCCGAGACAGGCCGACAACGGGCGCCATCAGGTCCTGAAAGAGTTCTTTCCGATGCGGATGTGGCCCAAATCAGGAAACAGAAAGAGACTCCTGAGGAAAGCACAGCCACTGATGCCGAACCGGAGAAGATAGACGACCAGCAAGACCAACAGCCTGAAGCCGCAGCCACAGAGGAACCACAGGAACAAGCGGTTGAGGATTCTCCGCAGATGGAGCTAAAAGCATCGGAAGAGACCGAGCAGGCCCAACCTGAGCAGACTTCTGAAAATTCAGATACCGACAGTAAAACCGATGATGATACTGCCGAAAGCAGCACAGAATCGAATAAAACAGAGTAAAAAAGCTATTTAAGACTTTGATTAGGTTAAAAAACGCGGTATTACGAAGCTAAAAATTCGCTGTAAACAGAATTTTGGATAGATATTTCCCTGCAGGGTTTTTTAGAACCTGTGATCGCTGAATTTGCGTTTTTTACAGACTTTACTCGAAGATTTGACATGTTTTCGATGAAGTCAGTTTGATATTATAATCGAATTGAAGCCCTGTGGTGGTGCTGAATAAATGGTAAATTCTGGCATTTTCCGTTGAACGTCTCGCCTATTCCATACAGTTTATCTAATAAGCATCTGACAAGCTTATTCCTTAGCATCGTCTTTTTCGTTCTGTTCTACTTATACCTTTGGCTCTATGTCGACCTGCGACTAATCTATAGTTGTGGCGGGATTATCACAAACTTCCCTGTATTTACTAAAGGTTGGGTATTCTTCCGGGATCACATATCACATCCTGGGGGGGCTATTGAATACATTTCGGCATTCTTACCCCAACTTTTTTATATAGGCTGGGCTGGAGCATTGGTAGTAACAGTACAGGCCTGGGCCATGTCTGTTTGTGTGAACTATATCCTCAAGGCCTTGAACCTATCCGTCCTTCGCATCCTTCGCTTTGTGCCAGTGGTAATCCTGCTAATTACCTACACTCGATATACGTACTACTTTTATACGACAATGGCTTTCTTGACAACATTGTCCTTTTTATGTCTATACTTATGGACAACGTTTACCCTGGCATTAGATTATGGTCGTCTAATCGTTCTTCTGATTATGTCTGTAATACTGTACTACGTTGCTGGTAGTGCATTTCTGCTGTTTGCCTTGCTCAGCGCGCTACATGAATTGCTTTTCAAGCGGCAGCTCCTGTTAGGTTTGTTGTGCTTATTCCTTGCTGTTGCCATTCCTTATGTATTGGGTGTATTGCTATTCGGCGAAAGCCTCATCAACGCTTTCAGTGACTCCTTGCCCATCTCCTGGAAAATGCTCGCTTTCGAGAGTCGCACCGAGTCGATAATCGCGATTTACATACTCTATTTGTTTCTGCCATTGACTATGCTTTTTTCGGTGCTATACCAGAAGATACCGGATTTGAGGATACAGACTCGCCTTCGTTCATGGGCGAAGAATACGAAAGTAAGTACAAGTTCTCCGATACTCAGATCGCTGTTTGAATCATTTGTACTACTTGCGATTGCTTTCGCGACTGTCACCTTTTCCAGTAACAGAGAGAAAAGAACTATTTTTACCGTTCATTATTACGCCTGTCACAGAATGTGGCCGCAGATACTCCAAGCCGCTCGCCGTCACCCGGACAATCCTTTCGTAATGAATGCTGTTAACCGTGCCTTATATCACACGGGACGACTCGGATATGACATGTTCTGCTGGCCTCAACATCCTGACGTCTTGCTCCCAACCGGTGAAGACCGCATTCTTGCGTGTTGGCATAAGTTTGATACTCAAATCGACCTCGGGCTGATGAATATGGCCCAGAGGAATTTTAATGAGTGTACGCAGGTCTTCGGAGAACATCCAATGATTCTAAAGCGTTTGGCCCTTATAAATATGGTCAAGGCCAATTATGGTTCAGCAAGGATTTACCTCGGAGCGCTTAGCAAAACACTGTTTGATTCGAAATGGGCTAATGATTATCTTGCTTTGTTGCAGTCCGATCCCAATCTCTCGACCGACAACAGAATCCAGTATTTACGTTCAGTATTTCCGGAAAAAGATTATGCTGTCATTGGCTACTCCAAAGAAAAGGTGCTCCGGGATTTACTGGAGAAAAACGGGAAAAACCGTATGGCTTTCGAATATCTGACGGCATGGTATATGCTCACCAGGCAGTTAGAGAAATGCGTACGAAGCATTGAGCACCTGAATGATTTTGACTATCCGGAGCTCCCGCGGCTTTACGAAGAAGTACTCTTGATTTATGTGTACAGCACGAAGAAGCCGGTTCAATTAGTTGGCTATCAGCCCTCATTGAAAGCACGGCAGCAGATTGAAACTTTCAGTCGGATATTCAATAGTCACAATAGAAACAAACAAAAGGCTTTTGGTGAACTTGCGAAAGATTACGGCGATAGTTACTTTTTCTATCATATTTACGGATTTTCGGGTGTGAGGAAATGAGACAGGAATTCAAGAGTAAAAGAAAAAGAATCCTTGTTGTTATCGTAGCAGTATTGATGATTACTGGTACACTTGTTTTTGCGCTGCGCGAAGACAAGGTGACCGTCGATCAGGCCAATCACGTTGATCGGCCTGCCAAGATTCATCCTGATTATTCCGGAACTGTTATTCCTCCGAATATTGCGCCTCTAAATTTTTCTATCCAGGAAAAAGGCTTGCTCTATCGCGTCAGAATATCCTCCAAACAAAGCAAGACTATAGAAATCTTTAGTAAAACGCCCAAAATTACTATTCCAGAGAAACAGTGGCACACGCTGCTTGATGACAATCGGGGCAAGGAATTATTTTTCCTCGTTTTTGTCAAAGCTGAAGATGGCGAATGGAACCGCTTTTCTCCCATTATCAATAACATCGCCAACGAAGATATAGACAGATTCCTCGTTTACAGGAAAATCTATCCCGTATATAGCGCCTGGGGCCGGATGGGTATTTATCAGCGTGATTTATACAATTACGATGAGTCAGTCGTATTAGATAATAACTATTTTGAAGGCGGGTGTCTAAATTGTCACTCATTTTGTGCGAACAAACCCGACAAGATGCTCTTCGGTATTCGCAGCTCCAAGTACCGCAGTTCTGCGCTGCTGGTCGAAGACGGCAAAGGCCAAAAAATCGGAACAAAATTTGGATACACTTCATGGCATCCCAGCGGCCGGCTCGCAACGTACTCCATAAATAAAGTCAATATGTTCTTTCATACTGCCAAAACCGAGGTTCGAGACGTCATCGACCTCGATTCGCTGCTTGCTTACTATTTAGTTGACCGTAAGACTGTAAAGACAGCACCGGATATATCAAGAAAGGATCGTCTTGAAACATATCCAACCTGGTCGCCCGACGGTCGTTATCTGTACTTTTGCAGTGCACCTTTATCGTGGACGGACAAGAACGTTATCCCTGCTGACTATGTCGAAATCAAATATGACCTTGTACGAATAAGCTACGATATCGACAGGGACGAGTGGGGCGAACTCGAGAATGTGCTCTTATCTAAAGATACAGGTTTGAGCATGCTTTTGCCTCGAATTAGCCCTGACGGTCGCTGGCTGTTGTTCTGTATGTCCGACTATGGCTGTTTCCCCATTTACCAGCGGAGCAGCGATCTTTACATGATCGACCTCGAAAGAGCAAGGGATACAGGTCAATATGAACCTCACAGGCTCAGCATTAACAGCGATGAGAGTGAATCCTGGCATAGCTTTTCGACCAACAGCCGATGGATAGCTTTCAGCAGCAAGAGGGGCAGCGGAGTCTTTACACGACCTTATCTTTGTTATCTCGACGAAAAAGGCGAAGCATATAAACCCTTTGTAATGCCCCAAAAGGATCCGGATCATTATGGCACGTGTCTTCGGACTTATAGTGTTCCGGAGCTGATAAACGGGCCCGTTCGGGTTACGAGGGAAAAATTGGGTGCTGTTGTTCGCAGCTCTCCGGATATACTCTGCGACATGCCCGTCACGACGGCCACACCCAAAGTCACGGAGCCCGCTGCCCGCGATAAACCATGGCTGACCGGGCGCGAATAGAAGTCGAAGAACAAGGAATGCAAAAAATATTCGATCACTGCCAGGAGCATGTCACCTGCCGCCGCGCAGCACGGCCTCAAGTATTTTCCTTATTCTAACCGAGTTTGGGTCCATCTCCGAAGCCTTTTTAATCTCTTTGATAGCCTCGTCCCTGCGATTTTGACTGTTCAAAAGTACTCCCAGATTGCAGTGCAGTATCGCGCTATCGGGTGAGAAACGAAGTCCTTTGCGGCACACCTCGATAGCCTCGTTTACTTTCTGGCGGCGCATCAGTATCTCCGCCAGATTGTTATATGCCGGTACCAAGTCCGGTCGCCAGCGTATCGCTTCGGAGTAATGCTCTATGGCTTTGTCAATGTCATCTTTTTTCTGATACGCAGAGGCCAACAGGTAATGAGCATATCCGTCAGTCGGCTTGATTCGGATTGCTCTGTTGTATTGTTTAATACCCCCCTCATAATCACCGAGTTTGAACAGTGCCGTGCCCATGTTGTAATATCCTAAATAAGAATGCGGCAAAGATTTGGCCACGAGACGGTACTGTTCAAGTGCTGAAGCGGGATCATCGATGTCCTCTATCAACAGCATGCCGTATCTTTCAAGCAACATCCAATCGCTGCTGTCTTTTTCAATTGTCTGGCAATATTGTGTCGCCACTTTCTTAAGAACCTCGGGAGTCAATGAGAGTTTGAGGTTTGTCAAATTTTGTTCCATCTCCTTGATACGCTCGTCATGATATAGCTGATTGGTAAAAGGTGGTTTCTTAAGAAATCCGTTAAGCACCTTACCAGCTGTCTTATATCTGTCCCAATCCGTATAGGCCAGGTAACCGGCACAATCTATCTCGGTTACAAAAGGACGTCCAGCCCGTGTGGATTCACTCGCGCGATTGGGAAATATCTTTTCGACTTGTTCAAAAACTGCCTTTGCCAGGAGATAATTGCCATGAAAATTCAGATGCACGTGTTCATGAAAAAGCTCTGTACCGGCGATTCTCTGGGGACTGTTTTGTTCAAACGCCTCGACTGCATCGACCAGATAGAGGTCTTTGGTCTTATTGTGGCTGACAACATCACGAATAATCTGATTTATTCGACTATCGGCGCGAAACCGAAGTGTATCCATATCTCGTGCCTGAATATATCGGTCAAGCGCCTTTTCATACTCAGCAATCGCCCAATAACATTTCCCAAGTCGGTACTGCAAGTCAGCGTATCCGTTATCGATTTCGGTAGCAGCCATATAGGACTCTACTGCTTGACCATAAGCTTCAGCCTCCTCGTGATTTATTCCTTCCTGATATGCCACCTCCCAACTATCGATTTCCGTTGGGGATAAATCAGCAGAGTGAAGAGAACCAAAGGGCGGATTATCTTTGAGATTACTTCCAACAGTACAAAGAATTGTTTTCGCTCCGGCTTTGTGTCCCAATTGAACAATATCTTCAAGATTCCTTTGAAAATGACCGTAAACAGCTTGAAGTCTGGCATCGTTGATTGGCACCTGCCTGTGCATATTCATCTCCATACCCCGCCAAACTTGCAGCCTGTCCTTTTCAGCTACCGTCGACTCCAACAAATTTGTCAGTAACTGGCCCAGTCTCATTCTCTTAAACGCTATCCCGGCACGAATCAAATATAAGTTGTTGGAAAACGACGAAAAGACCGTACCGGCACCATAAGGACCTACAACTTCATTGTTGCCCAGATAAACCACAAGTATATCGGGCTTATGCAGAGCACAATCCCTGGCAGCCTCCAATACCACGTGCGAATTAATTGCTGCCATTGCTACAACAATTACTTCAAAATTGACTCCGGGATACATCTCCCGCAGCATTACCTTCAAAATCCGCCCAAAACTGAACGAAGGATAAGGTACACCTTGAGCGGCGGATGCCCCCAGGATAAAAATTCGACAGGTATCGTCCGTTTTGTGATCAGTAAAAGTAAACGGCGTAAATTCGCGAGCGATATTCTTGGGAAAAAACCGCCATCCGAACTTTGAATTGTCACAACAGACTTCCCTGCCGTCAACCTCGTGTGTTATTATCGCCTCAGGGCAATAGCCATAGCCGACTAATCGCAATCCAATCTCCAATAGCAGGATCAACAAAACAGGAATAATGAGCACCGCAATAGCACGAAAAACAAATAAACGTCGGCTACTTATTCCCATAACCTGTGACCTAATCGCGTCTTTTTGTCTATTCGCACGAGACGTAGAAAGACTTCGGTCATTTTTCCGTTTACGCCGATCCACTTTTGACCGATGGGATGTCTCTTTTTTATTATGTGATGACCGTCTTTTACTTTTGTTCTTATTGCTTCTGTGCGACATGTGTCGGATCTTGCCTGTCCAGTTTTTAACGTGTTAAAGCACTTGGCTTCTCGATGGATATGGTATACTAAAAGACCATTTCAATCTAAACAAATTTACTAACAGACTCGCCATTTTGTGTCGCAAGAAACAATATAAAGTTTTTTTCTCTGAAAAGCCCTCTTTTTCCTACTATTGTGTTATACCACGAACACCGCTTGCGTTTCGGAGCCCGGTTTGAATGGCCTCAATAAGCCCCGTATTTTCAAATTTCAATCAAATCGCCCCGCAAAACCTCAGAAATCCGGTATTACGCTTTTTTTGCTGTTTGGCAGAAAAAACGAGCAATTTTTCATATTTTTCTTGACGAATATACGTATTTTTTGGTACAAATAGTGAAGGTGAAGTCAGGTAGCTCTTGTGGACTTTGGCTTGCTGACGTGTAAAAATATCCATAGTTCCTGGGCAACCACCTAAGGTGTATTAGGTGGAGGGACAGAGTTGGAGTGAGGATTGTGCTTTGTACTTATAATTGCATTTCAGCTTGCAACTCAAACA
>Ga0180438_10000156_pt1 | contig 145379 bp, 144 predicted proteins | sample SS_ome_12_FD_132455 | JGI IMG/M metagenome (GOLD analysis project Ga0180438, IMG submission 132455) | Hypersaline lake sediment archaeal communities from the Salton Sea, California, USA - SS_3_D_2 metaG | ecosystem: Environmental > Aquatic > Non-marine Saline and Alkaline > Hypersaline >... | reverse complement strand
TTACCTTTGATATATTGTGATGATGCTAGAACATAACATTGGCTTTCAATGGCGTATTGTCGTATTGAGCTTTGCATAATATCTCGTGGTAATAGGCTCCATCCCGGATAGCAGGCTACATGAATTTGCTCTTGCTGAATGAACATTGCAGACTTTAATAATGGATTAAGATGTTCAGCACAGATTAAACCACCAATGATACCATAATTTGTTTTAAACACACAATTGAGATCATTAGGTTTTCCACTTTTCCAAAATACTTTCTCACGATAGACAGGTGTCAGCTTTCTATGTGTACCCAAAATTTTTCCAATATCATTAATGAAAATTAATGAATTGTATATTACGTTGGTTCTTTCTCTATCTCGTTCATTGATCCCAATACAAATAATTGCTCCAGAAGATTTTGCAGCTTTACAGAGACTTTCTGTTTCAGGACCTGGTACAAAAACTGATTCTTCAACCAATTTTTTAGATTTCTCATACCAATTTAATGGTGGTTTCGCTTCTATCGCCCAATTTGGATAAGCGGGTATGAATGTCTCTGGAAAAACGATAATTCGAGCTCCTTTTGATCCAGCTTCATCAATAATTTTGATTACTTTTTGGATTGAGTCTTTTTTACTTGGAGGAAAATGTGGATCCGTCTGAACTACAGCAACTTTGTATTGTCCGGTCTCCAATTTTACAGGACCTTTGATTCAATAAAATGTAAAGAGATAGTATCATCAGATTGAAATGGAATCTAGAAATTATTTTTGTGATCTGGAGCATATTGGACAGAATACATCTGCTAAAGCCATGTCCGTTTGACAGAATTTACATTTCTTTGTTGACTTGAAATCAATACTTCCATCTTTTACCTCAAGATTGAGCTGCTTTCCCACTTCATTCATTACTTTCTTTTCAACAAATTTCGATATCCATGATGACCATGACAATAGTTTTACCGCCAATAGCTGTTTTATCTCGATAAATTATGAAGTTAGCATGCTAATAATTCTTTATTTAATATACTATTCATGGTCGTCCACAAACATCTTATTTTCCTCTATTCTCGTCCAACTCCTTTAGGATTTCAATGACTTTTTCTGAGATATTTGTAGTCAATAGAAACTCTTCTCTGAATGGACAGTGATTATCTAAAATCACATCATTCTCGAACTCATCGAAAACAGCTGGATAAAGCTGGCAGCCTGTAGGTCGAGAATCGTAGATCTTACATATCTTTCCACTATGAAAGATACATTTTCCCTTATAATTTCTAAGTTGTCTCATACCAAGCTTATTTACTTTAAAGAAATTTTTGAATCCAAGTCCACTAATCCTTTTGATGTCAGAATCGGTAAGCGGCATCTGGGTGTTAAGACAGCACTTTATACAATTATGAGCTAGACATACGTTTTTCATCTTTCATAAAACCGCTTCAAACGCAACTATCACTTCTAGAATGATAAGAGTAACGCATCAGAATAAACCTCAAAAATTTGAGCCTACGCGCGCTAACTTAATCAATATCTATGATTTCAATAAATAGCACGTTACAACGGTGTATTGAGATGAGTAAACCATACAAACTAACTTGGGACTATGGGAGTCCGAGAGAATATCTTAGGTTACATGAAAAATTCGAGATGCCCCCATTAATAATCACTTGTGCTATTACTGGAGGATGGCAAGGAAAGGAAGCTAATCCAAACATGCCTGAGACCCCTGAAGAACAGGCAAAAGCAGCATTTGGCGCCTATGAAGCTGGAGCATCAGTAGTCCATATCCATGCACGAGATCCCAAAAAAGGGTATGCTGAACCAATAGGAGACAAAGACATCTATCATGATATAAACAAACGTGTTAGAGAGCTCTGTCCTGACATAATTATCAATAACACAACTGGCGGTGGGCCGACAATGAGCATAGAGGAGAGACTTCAAGCTGCCTATGCAAAACCCGAGATGTGCAGTCTGAACATGGGTACTTTGACTATGAGAGGTGTGAATAAAGCTCGTAAACCACCACTAACAGGTAGAGATCAAGACGAGCATATAGAATCAGTTTTTAAAAACACATACAGCGATACAGAAAGATTTGCCAAATCTATGCTTGACCTAAACATTAAGCCAGAGATGGAAACATTTAACGACGGAAATTGGTATTTAATCCAAAACTTGATCGATAAACAATTGTTGAAGCCTCCATATTGGGTCTGTCTCGTTCTCGGAATGCAGGGTGCCACACAACCTACACCATGGCATTTACTTAATCAGACTACATTTGCTCCTCCAGATACTATGTTCAACATTATTGGTATTGGTGTTCACCAAGTTCCTTTAACGACTTTGGCAATGATCCTCGGTATGCATGTACGAGTAGGTATGGAAGATAACGTCTACTATGCTAGAGGTGCAAAAGTAGAAAGCAACGCACAACTTGTTGAGAGAGCTGCAAGAATAGCTAAGGAACTCAATCGTCCAGTTGCCACTCCAACTGAAGCAAGAGAAATGTTTGGTATATCCAAAACTCCCAGTAAATATTAGAGATACTAAAGCGCAATCTCTCTCCTCTTCCCTTTTTTTATCTGATCAAGATTATCTCATGTTTTCTTTTTTTCCATGAAACAATTCACTTCCAGCGCCTGGATAAACTATCCATTCTTTTTTTGGAGTAGCTTTCACCACTTTAATCCATTTATCCAAGTGTGGTTCCGGTCCTTCTTTAGTTATAGTTGACGGGGAAGAATCATTAATCGATGGATTCTTGCGTACATCGATTCCTTCAACATTGTGGCTGAACTCGATTGGAATACCATTAGGATCAAAAGCATAGATTGAATGAATGAACCCATGATCTATCACGTCAGAAACCCAGAAACCAGCTGCAGATATTCTATCCTTTAACCTCCAAAGATCTTCTTCAGCTTCTACACCAAGAGAAACATGGTCAAATATGTAAGGGCCTTTCACTGGCTCGCCATGATCTTTCTTTTTAACAGGCTTGACTCCCGACCACTCAAAAAATGCGATCAAATCGGTATCTGAGATTTGGAAGAAGTAATGTCTATAGCCAGACTTTCCAAGTCCCGCTACCAAACGCATTCCAAGTAGATCTCTCCAGAAACGAATCGTAGAATCCATGTCTCCAGTTGCCATCGCCAAATGATTGACTCCATTAAATCTGATCATCATGTTATCTCCTAACATCTAATGTTCTCAAAATTTTCATTAAGAAACTCAAGTAGTGAAGTTTGAATTAAGTTTTTTCGCAAACCTTAAAGACTAAAAAAAGCAAATCAATTTCTTGTAACACAAATTAAGCTAGCCAGATAAAATAATTTATGGTTACAGGACTTCCTCTATACGAATCTGATCCAAATTCTAAGAATAAGGCTAATGGGCCCACTTGTTGACTTTTCACATCTAGTAATTCATCAAAAACCATTAACTCGCACTATGTTTAAAGCCCGTGCGGTCATATATTTAAGGGTGAAGTTATGCCAAAATGTGGAGTTTGTAATAAAGAAGTACCTGAGCAGCCCAAGATCACAGAGGAAGGCACCTGTTCAGTCTGTGGCGCAAAATTGAAGCCCGCATAAACATTATCTCTTATCAATTAATTTTTTTTAATCCCAAGATGGTGCGTGCTCAATCCTCTTTTTTATACTAATCAAGAAGATTTTTCAAATCATCAATTTTCGATTTGATTATTTTTTCAAGAGTTAATTCAGTAGCGTGCGCGCTTCAAAGATTCACATCATAAACGGTAATTACTATGAGAAAGATCAATAAGCAACCAGACAAACACTAACCGAAAAAAAGCTAGAGATGACAAATCATGCTTCAAAATCAAATAATAACGAGAAACATTAGGAAAAAGGAATATTTAGAAACTTATCCATATTCCCAGCAAATATTAAGGGGTAAATTTTCCCCTTACTTTTTCTACAATCTACTTTTAGATGATCTGTCACATCTTTTATTCACAAAGTAGAATCAAGCTTAATTGTGACGTATATGAAAAAGAAAATTCTTTTCATTTGTACACATAATTCTGCTCGTTCACAAATGGCTGAGGGGTTTATAAAATACCAATATGGTGAGCAGTTTGAAGCATTTAGTGCGGGTACTAAACCTACAAAAGTGAATCCATATGCGATTAAAGCGATGTCAGAAATTGGAATAGATATTTCAAAACATCAATCTAAGAGTGTTAACAATTTTGAGGGAATAGAATTTGATTATATAATCTCTGTATGCGATCAAGCTAAGGAGAGTTGTCCATTCTTTCCGGGAGCGAAATTTTTCATCCATAAGAGCTTCGAGGATCCATCAAGCCTTGAGGGAACAGAAGAAGAGATAATGGAGAATTTCAGAAGAGCGAGAAAAGAAATTTGCGAATGGATTGTAAATGATTTCGTTAAATGGAATGAAGATTCACAATAATTATCTGCTCTAATGATTTTTCTTAGTGTAATGATCAAACAAACATCATGAGCCTAAACCAGAACATATTTATCAGCATCATCATTGCAGTCCAACATATACTGAATCCCAGCAAATTAATTCGGTCTTTTCTATTCGTTGGCCTAAATTGTGGCAGAAATCCTAAAAGTAGTATAGAAAACGCAATAATCCATAATATCATTAATGGATTCTCCCAACCAGCAATCATACTTTGTTGAAATTGAAATAATGTTTGTACTAAACGTTCTGCTAAGGGTAAAGAGATTAACCATCCCATAGGAATCCAAATTAGAACCCAATATCGACCTGAACTTGTATTCTTTGTGAAATTAATATTAATTGATAAGAACATTAATATCATGACGACTAGTGCAACTGTCACAGAATTTGAAATCCAGAAATCCAGATTCATCTTCTCTATCCTCAATTGACTTATCTAGTATCAAAGGATAATTCATTGTATCGGTTAATATGATCGCAGATTCTATTCGAATACCTTATTTCTTTATAGTTGAGTTAAGGTTTTTCAGAATAATAATCCAAACAGAGATGTTAACCAGATCGGTGAATCAGATATGGATCCAAGGATTATTCGACATGCTAGAATAATAGTTGATTATTCAACAAAAATCAAAAAAGGCGATAATGTTCTTATTCAGTTCAGTGATCTTGGGAAAGAACTCGCTGTTGAAATCTTCAAGCAAGCTTCTAAACTTGGGGCCTCCTGTTTGATTGTAAATTCTCCAACTGATGCAATTGAGGCGTATTATCATGTTACACCCGTAAGACATCTGAAAGTTTTTCCCAAGCATTTATTCGAATTAGTAAAAGCTTCTGATGTTATTATATCAGTCAGAAGTGATGTAAACACTAGAGCATTATCACAAGTAAAGCCTTCAAAGATTAGTCTCAGATCTACAGTTTTACAAAAGATTCAGGAAGAGAGAATGAAAAAGAGATGGTGTTTGACTCAATATCCTACACATGCTTTTGCTCAAGAAGCAGATATGTCACTCAATGCTTACCAAGATTTTGTTTATTCATCAATCATTCAAGATTGGAGGAAGGAGTCGGTAAAGAATTCTAAATTGAAGAGGATACTTGATAGAGCATCAGAGATAAGACTTGAAGGAGAAAAAACAGATCTCAGAATGTCTGTTCGAGGAAGAGTCTTCGTTCCTGACAATGGAACACATAATCTTCCAGGAGGCGAAATATTTACTGCGCCGATTGAAAGTTCAGTGAAAGGGCGTGTGTACTTTGATCTCCCTGCTATTCATGCTGGAAAAGAGGTTCGCGATATAGAGTTAGAATTTGTAAATGGAAAGATAGTGTCCGCCAAAGCCTCCAAGAATCAGGAGCTATTGAAGGAGATGATCAGAACAGATCCAGGTTCAAAGCGAATAGGTGAACTCGGCATCGGAACAAACATGAAAATTAAGAAATTTACAAAGAATATTCTTTTCGACGAGAAAATTGGCGGAACCATACATTTAGCTATTGGTAGAGCTTACAAGGAATGTAAAGGGATAAACAGAAGCGCCATTCATTGGGATATGATAAAGACCATGAAACCTGGAAGAATAATTGTTGATGGAGCTATTATCCAACAAAATGGAAAATTCCTCTGGAATAACATTTCAAAATTAGAATAACAATAACTCACGTTGAAGTTTGTAATTCAATTATCTTTAATGTTTAATTGAAGTTAGGGTTTCTATACCCTACTTCTTTTTCTGAAATAGCATGTAGCGGATAATAGCCCTATCAGTCCAACCAATACTAGGTATGGCGCTAGAATATCGAATTTGTTCAAAGGAACAGCATATCCTCCTACAGGCGCCTCTATAGGTAATGCTACTAGTGGAAATCCTACTGTCAAAGATGATGGATCACCATCACTAACTTGATTTGTGTTTTCATCTTCAGCATTTTCCGACATAGCTAAGTTGATCGTACATGTATTTGCCAATGGACATGTTGGTCCTATCGCCTTGAAAGTAACCGTCACAACAATGTAATCTCCAACATCTAACGGTCCTCCAGATGCTAGGTCATTCCAAGTTAGCGTACCTATAGGCGTAGTATCGTCTGGTGCTGGTGTTGCCGAGACAAATTCTAGAACTGATGAGTTATAGATGTCTACAAGAGGAATGAATACTAACGGTACCCCACCTGTGTTGGTGATCACGATTTCATGTATGATGGTGTCGCCGATGAATGCGGTGCCGCTGGAAGGTTGAACTAGATTCTTCGTTACGTCAATATCCGGTCCTAGTATTGTAACAAAATCAGCATCCCAGACAGCATCTAAACTGTCTGCTGTAACCGTAGCATTGTTGATTGTAGGAGTTTGTCCTGTTTCGGCTGCGGCAGTGAAGGTTAGCGTTACTATAATTGAGGTTCCAACTGCTAGGCTCCCGCCGTCCGTGAGGTCATTCCATGTTAATGTACCTGCCACCACAGTATCAGGCGTTGGAGAAGTTCCTGCAGAGTTATATTGAAGATAGTTCGAGTCGTAAGTGTCTACGAGTTGAACAGTATCTAATGCTGAACCGCCAGTATTTGTAATGTTGATTGTAAATGTTATAGCACCTCCTGTGCTTGTGATACCGTCTAAAGGTTGAGTCCTAGTCTTGTTTACCGATACATCTCCTGGTGGTGGGGGTGTATTGATTGTTACTGTTGCGGTGTCTGAGTCATTAGTGCTATGATTGAATTCATCTATTGCTTCGAAGACGTCGGCGACGTCTGTTGTCGATCCTGGATTTGCTCCTGACTTGACGACGAAGGTGGTATTCACAAGTATATATTCTCCAGGAGCTAGTGTACCATCAACTCCATTTGGAGCAGGATCGGTTAAATTATCCCATCTTAGATGACCATCAAATGGCGCCTCACCTGCATGAACGTGTACATGATTTGGCGTAGGCTCGGCAGATAGAAACTGTAGTTTTGAAGCATCATACGTATAGTTAAGCGGGATGAGAACAAGTGTTGTTAAACCTGTGTTTGTAATATTGACTCCAAATGTTACATTCTCGTTTATGTCGGCGTCTCCATCTAACGGGGCCTGTAATTCCTTATCAACATCGATATCGATAATAGGGATCCCACCATCAGGAAAGCAGTCCTCTGTCTCTTCCGGTGCGTCACAGTTTGGTGCTTGATCTAGATTGGGATCATGAATATCGGTTGCCCAAATCAAACATATCTTAGATGGATTGCCAAGTGCGGCCAAACTTACATACATATCAACGAAATTACCGCTGAGCATGTAGCCTATGTTCGGATCCGACATAGCTGATTGTGCGCCTCCTGTTGGAGGGTGTGCTGTGCCTGAGCCCAAGACTCGATGCCAAAGAGTGCTATTACCGCCAGAATCGGTAGACTGAGTCGTACCAGGAATGTTCCGTACATATTCAACTGGGGAAGCTGCAGGATTGTTCCATCGTGTTGTGAAATCATCATGTCCGAAGTCATCCATAAAAGTGAGCTCTCCTAATCCGTCTCTTGGAGTGCTTTCTCCAGTTACTCCTCCAGCATTATTGAATCGGTCTTCAAGGATTATCTGAAACTCCGCGTTAGCTACAGAAGTACCGAAAATGCTGGCGTCTTGTCCAACCGTGTCAAACCACCATTTAAAACGAGCTTGGGCTGGACTGCTTGTTCCTGTTCCAGACCATCCAGCTGGACCTACAGTCTTCATACGTAAATAGATGAATTGTGTATCTACGAAATAATAGGTCTCTATAACGTTTCGATCGACATCGCATCCAGGTTCAGCTGGATCCAAATCAAGAAGAATCCAGTCCGAGGTCGATGGCCATCCACCTGGTTGAGCATTTACCTGATCGACCGTAGGAACGTTAAGTAAATAACCAGAAATTAAGGGACTAATAAGAAGTATAATTATCAATAGTAAAGAGAATCTTCTTGTCAAAACCCTTCCACTTTTTTTACTCTTTGAAATCTTTTCCCTTAAAAGCATTATTGTGTAATCCTCTCTATAACTTTGTGGTAGGATTAAGGTTTTTTAATGCTACATCAATGTATCACATTATAAAATTCGATATAGAATAATACGAAACAATAATGATAATGCATATTTCATCGATGGATCTGGAATCTTCTCTCATGTCTTCAAATTTTCAGCTTCAGGCATAATGTAAAGGTAGAGAGTTCTCGTACCGAGCCGCAAGGTTTTGGCTGGTTCCCAGCGCGGTATTCTAAAACAAAACGATACGACACGGCTTCCAGGCCTCAATTCTTTCATTAATTTCGGAGCTATTTTCTCATTTGCACTTGTAGTCAAGTATAAGGTGATTATATCAGCATTAGATATCTCAGCTTGCATAAGGTCTCCATGCACTACCTCAACTTGAGTTAAGCCAAGCTCTTCTATTCTCTTTTTAGTGTGTTGTACCAAGTCGTCTCTTAATTCTACACCTGTGGCTTTTGCTCCAAATTCCTTCGCCGCCATGATTATTATTCTGCCATCACCTGAACCGAGATCATAGAGTTGTTCTCCAATTTGTAATTCAGCAAACTGAAGCATCTTCCGAACAGCATCCTCAGAAGCTGGAACATGTGGAGCCAGTGACGACATGATATTCACGCTATGATTTTATAGATCTATACCTAAAAGAATTCACTTTCAAGAAAATCAAGATTTCTATAATCTACCCATATGCAATGCAATCTATCTTCGATAAGTACAAATAATTTTTGAAAATCAATCCAAATGGACTTAAATTAAACCAACCATCTGTTAGGAGTCTAAATTGATGTGATCATGATGGATGTTTTTGAAGCAATTAGAACAAGACGAAGCATCAGGAAATATACAGATAAAAAAATCGAGAAAGAAAAACTGGATAAAATTCTTGAAGCTGGCAGATTATCTCTATCGGCCAATAATCAGCAGCCATATGGCTTTGTTGTGGTCAAAGATTCTAGCATAATTGAGAAAGTAAGCTCAACTTGCAATCAGGATTGGCAGGCTCCAGCGATGATTATAACCTGTGCTTTTCCTGAAAAAGCTTGGATCAGAGATGATGGTGAGGATATTTGGAAAGTAGATGTTGCAATTGCTTTGAACAACATTGTATTGACTGCATGGGAAGAAGGCTTGGGAACATGTTGGATTGCTGCTTTTAGAGAAAATGAACTCAAGAAAGTTTTGGGAATTCCTGAACATGTAAGAGTAATATCTTTAACAACTTTAGGCTATCCGGCTGAGGAGAAAGGACCAGTTACTAGAAGAAAAACCATCGACGAATTAGTACGTTATGATCACTGGTAAAATATTCATCACCATATAAGAAAAAACAAGTAAATAGTCAGATATCTGGAACAACATCTTTGGGATAGCCTAGCAAATCGACAACAATTCCTTCATAAACAGATAGAATTTCACTAATTTTTTGATCACCTTTTTTAGGTGATATCTGTACAATCGCTAAACCGCTTTGCAGGAGACTCATCGTAAACATTTCAGATATGTCAAACGTTATCCCGAGATTACCTTTTACCTTGACATTTTTACTTTCATTGGTTAATTTTTGTGTAACCTTTTCCAAGTCAACTTCTATTTTCCTTTTCGGCGTTAGGACGATGGTTCTCCTACCATCTCTGGCACATTCTTCCTCAACAAATTTTTCCACAATTTCTTTTTGGTGGCCTATCGGGCTACTGCCACATGTATTGCAGTTCTTCTGTTTTGATACACCAATTTTGTCAAACGAGAGATCGTTAAGGTTTATCAGCAGCAGTTTATCTGCAAGTTGAGGTGTTCTACCTAAGAGAAGAGCTGTTACTTCAGACACTTGTACACTTGAAATCATTCCTATTACTGCAGGATGCACACCTACAAGGGAGCATTTTGGCAATAGTTTATCGTTAAAACCAGGAAATATGCATTCCAGACATGGGGTCTTATCAGGAATTATCGTTGTTGCATTAGCGATGGATTCGATAGCCCCAGCGAAAACATAAGGGATTTTTTTCTCGTTACATGCTCGGTTTACCAAGTATCTTGTATCTATACTGTCCAGACCATCGACCGCAATATCCATACCCTCGAGTATATCTGACATGTTTCTCTTGATTATAGGCTCGGCGAAAGGTTCTATCATCACATTTGGGTTTAGACGTTTCAGTTTTTCAGCCGCAACCTCAACTTTAGGAAGACCAATAGATTTGATATCATAGAGGTATTGTCTATGAAGATCTGAAACAGAGATTATGTCCCGATCAATGATTCTTATGTGTCCTACACCCATGGCGGTTAACATAAGCATTGTCGGTACACCCAAACCACCACATCCTAATATGCAGACTTTAGAATTCTTCAGTTTAATTTGGCCGTTGTAACCGATATCATTGTGAGCGATTTGTCTGGAATAATACTCGAATTCTTCGTCCGTCAGGTCATTCTTCAAAGAATCTCACAGCCATTAATCCTGATCTCTTTAGGTCACGGCAGTTAATATATCACTTTGAGATCTCTTCCAAGGTTTTCCCAACAGTTTCTATTCCTAATATTGCCACTATCGCTGCTGCAACGAAATGAGTCACAAAGAATCCAATAAATGTCTCGAATACCCCCATAGTTGAGACTGCTACTGCAGTTGCAATTGGTGCGATTATCCCTGCGATCCTTGCTAAAGCTCCAGCCCATCCAGCACCAGTCGCTCTAATTCTCGTCGGATATAATTCAGGTGTATACGCGTATGTCACAGCCCATGCGCCTAAATTGAAAAACGATATTGCTCCTCCAAAAGCGATTATCGATAATTCTCCAGTACTAGTTCCAAAGAAATAACTTGCAACACCAGCAAGTATCATATAACTAACGAGTATCGGCTTTCTTCCCACCTTATCAATCAGAAATGCAGCACTCAAATAACCAGGGATCTGTAAGGCCGTTATCATCACAGTATACCATAAGGCTCTGACTAAAGTGAAACCTTGCTCGCTCAGGACCGTAGGTAGCCAAATGAAAATTCCGTGGTAAGAATATGCTATACAGAACCATAAGACCCAGAGCATGATCGTTCTTCTTCGAAGTGCTACTGACCAGAGCTCCTTAAAAGACGCCTTAGAGGAAATACGTTCAATTGTGCTTTTTGACTCTGGGAAAGAATATTTTTTCAGTATGTCTCTTGCGTGTTGAGTTTTACCTTTTACTTCGAGATATCTAATTGATTCTGGCATATATTGGCGAACTAATATCACCAAGCTCAGACTTATGAATAGGATTGGAAAGATCGACCTCCAGCCATATATTGGAAGTATTATGAATGAAATAGCGCTTATCAAAAGTGCTCCAAAAGACCAGGAACTTTCAAGTATTGCAACGAAAGTGCCTCTTCTTTTTGCTGGGATATATTCTGACATCCATGTACTTAGGACAGGCATCAAACCTCCTGTTCCAAGACCTCCAAGAAAACGTAAGACCATCATGGAATTGAGATCCCATGCAAAGGAACAAAGAGCGGTGAAAAGTGAATATGTAATGATTGTTGCCTGGACAGTTTTTTTTCTACCAATATTATCGGCTAAGTAGCCTATTCCCGAAGCTCCAATGAACATTCCGACATAGTGAGCGGTTACCAGCAATCCGAGAGTTGGTAGAGAAAGCCCCCATTCTGCTCTTATCGATGGAGCAGTGAAGGCAATTATCATTACAGCAATTGCATTGAAAGCCCAAGCTAAACTACTGACACCCAAGAATCTGTAGTGGAAGAGACTAATCGGAACTTTTTCGAGACTATCGTGTAGTGACATATGAAAGCTCACATCTTTGAAATGCTTGTCTATAAATATACAATATCGGTAAAAAGATTGATGGACGGTTTGTTAGCTTGCGCTATGTAGAATCAATCTTTTATAAATAAGCGTGCGCTAAGGCGTCCATCATGGCTAATCAGATAAATGCTGTTTCATCGGTTGACGAATCAGATGAAACAACTAAGCGCAAGATTGTCTGGAAAGCTAGATCTGCTTTTGCTTGTTACATAATTGTCATTGCTGGAATTCTCTTAGCTTCGATGTTTGTTGGCTTGATTTTGGGACATTTTGGAATTGATCTAATGGATCCTTCTTTTCCTCTTGCACTGATATCCATCCCTGTCAATGAACTTGTAATATTGCTAATAACACTGGCATTTGCTAGAAGAAGTGGCGCTAATGTTAAAAATCTCGGTCTTCGGAAAGTATCGATTCGCTTATCCCTGTTAATGATAGTTGTGGCTGTGTCGATGTTAGTGTTGACATCAGTTGTTGCGTTTGCTCAAACAACAATTTTGGGACCAGATCCATCTGAGGAAATATTTTCCAAGATGGTATCTCCTAGAACTCCACTTCAACTTATCATTCTTGTAGCATTGTCTCTGGCGGTAGTAGGCCCAGTAGAAGAATTATTTGCAAGAGGCTATATGCAGAGTGGACTCGAAGAATCCTTTGGCAAAACCAAAGGCTGGTTGATGGCTTCGTTTCTTTTTGGCATGTTACATGCCTTGAATATTACAAGGGCTATTGCACCAACATTGGCTGCGGGGCTCGTGTTAGGATTAATCTGGCAGAAGACTGACCGAAATACGACTGCATCAGCAATAGTTCATGGCGTTTACAATTCGATCGCGTTAGCTATTGCTTTCTTTTTTGTAGCTTGGTAATATAGTGATATCTTATGTTTAAACATGGGTTCAGGAGTATTCCGAATATAGTACGAGTTTTTCTTCTTCATCTCTAAGATATATTGCATCTCCTTTATTGTTCCAAACTGCACCTTTCTTGCTCCAGAAAATCTCATTTTCTGTGTTGGATCCTGAACCTGTATGAAGCTTTACAACTTGATCAGTAAGCAGTACATACTTTTGGAATGTGTATATGTTGCTACCTTCATCTTTTATTGTCCAACCAGTCATATTCAATGGTGCATCTCCGATATTTTGAAGAATAACATATTCATCGTTGAGGTTTTCATCATCATTACCTTCTGCATTGTAATTAAATTTCAGAAGAACAATATGATCGCTATACCTACTCTTTTCCCATATACCCAATTCTTGTAGTCTTGCGCTAGTTTCTGCTTCTTTTAGTTGATTCTCATATTTCAAACCAGACTCCCTGAAGACATGAGCATACCCCTCTTCTACTAGCCAAAGATTGACGAATACATTGTCAACAAATACGTAACGAAGAAGACGGCCATGGTCATCCGTATCCTCTGAATCTGAGTCCAATCGGACATTCTGTAACAATATCAAGGATTTTACAACTTCTTTAGCTTTAAAATAATCAGAATATCCTTTTTCTGGAGCATTTATTCCAATTAGTCTTATTTTAGAGCCATTTTCAAGTATTATTGTATCGCCATCAATCACTTCTACCACAATATTGGACTTATCTAACGATTTATTCACATATTCGTTAGATTCAGACATATTTTGAATTACAGATTTTTCATTATCCTTTAGCCACATTGTCTCTAGTTTATGGGATGTCAAATGAACGAAAAAATAGAACGCCCCACAGATAATTAAGATCAACAGAATTATCGGCAAGATATGACCTATTCTAGGTTTCTTCATAATTTTCCAATCTAAAGCAGTATAATGATTTTGACACAAATTGAATTGGTCCTGATCAACCACCGATTTGAATTTTTTATTTGTTTCTAATGTTTATTTGATTTTTTTGGAGTTCTATTACAATCATGCCATAATACTACAGTTTTAAATCTGAGATCATTCACATTCATGTTCTTGGTTGTTTAATCTTGCCTAAGAAAAAACCAAAAAAGAAAGGCAAAGTCAAGAAAGGGAAAGCGAAAAAGGCCAAGCCAAAGAAAAAAGCTAAACCCAAACCCAAAAAAGCTAAACCAAAGAAAAAAGCTAAACCCAAACCCAAAAAAGCTAAACCAAAGAAAAAAGCCAAACCAAAGAAGAAAGCAAAACCAAAACCGCCAGAAATCACAACTCCTTCTATTGAAGCCACACCCCCATCTGAAGATGTATACACTCCACCTGTAATAGAAACACCTCCGTCAATGGAAGAACCTGTTACCTCAACAGAAGAAACCCCATCATATTTCGAAGAATCTAAACCAGCTCCTGAAGAAACCACTCCATCTACAGAAGAAACAGAATCGAAAGAAGAAGACCGCCCAGACTATCTTAATCCATAATCGTCATAGCCATTATATCTCAAACTTACAGCAACCGCTATTCCGTTCCCTCATTTCGGTAGGTAGTCCTCTGTTTCCCAACCTCTTTTCTTTTTCTCAATTCTGAATTATAGGCTATGATCTGTCAAATGAGAAAATGATAACACGCACTTTATGATGTTTACTTCAGACTTTAGTAATCATCAATATCTAACAATAATAGTAAGAATAGTCATTAGAAATATTCCACTTTGAGCATGAAATAACTCAGACAAGAAAGAAACTGAAATTCAAATATCAATATGTTTAAGCTTCTCGCGATATGGTACAAGAGGCAATGATCTCTTATGACCTCACAAGTCTTAAAAATACGAAAGCGGGACGGTCGCATAGTTGATTTCGAACCACACAAAATAGAGAATGCAATAAAAAAAGCAATGACCGAGCAATCTGCTCTTGATGAAGATAATGCTAATGAGATTACAGAGAAAGTTGTGAATGAGATCAATAAACGATTCTACGAAAAAACACCAGACATTGAAGATGTTCAAGACATAGTTGAAAGAAAACTCATGGAACAAGGCCTCCCAGAAGTTGCCAAGGCTTACATTCTATATAGAAAAAAACGGTCTGAAATTCGAGAGGCAAAACGATTTTTAGGTGTTGAAGATGAGCTAAAACTCACATTCAATGCGATCAGCGTTCTAGAACGTCGATATCTCTTGAAAAACGAAAACGGCAGAGTAGTAGAAACCCCAAGTCAGATGTTCCATAGAATTGCTAAAGCCGTCGCATCAATTGAAGCCAAAAATGATCCTGACAAAGCAACTCAGAATGAGAATGAATTCTATGAGATCATGTCAAAACTCGAATTTCTTCCAAACTCACCAACAATTATGAATGCTGGTACAAAAATCGGTCAACTATCAGCCTGCTATGTTCTACCCGTTCCTGATTCAATCTATGGAATATTCAATACAGTAAGAGATATGGCGATTATACATCAGAGTGGTGGCGGGACTGGATTCTCTTTCTCTCAACTTAGACCTAGAGGAGATTTTGTGGGCTCAACAGGAGGAGTTGCGTCTGGACCACTATCTTTCATGAGAGTATTCGACACATCCACAGACGTTATCAAACAAGGAGGAAGAAGAAGAGGTGCGAATATGGCCATTCTCAAAGTTGACCATCCAGACATAATCGAGTTCATAACCTCTAAAGAGAAAGAAGGGTTCCTTACAAACTTCAATCTCTCAGTTGCAATAACAGATTCGTTTATGAAAGCTGTAGAGAAAGACACAGACTTCGAGCTTGTTAATCCTCACACAAGCAAGGTTATTACAAAAACTAAAGCCAGAAACCTCTGGACACTCATCATTACATCAGCATGGAAGATAGGTGATCCCGGATTAGTCTTTATAGATGAAATCAATAGACACAATCCCACTCCAGAAATAGGTACTGTGGAAAGCACCAATCCTTGTGGAGAACAACCACTTCTACCATATGAATCATGTAATCTCGGTTCAATTAATATTGCAAAATTTGTCGATAAACAAGCAATAGATTGGGAAAGACTAGGAATTGCTGTCAAGAAATCCGTGAACTTTCTCGATAACGTAATAGATGTTAATAAATTCCCTACACCAGAAGTCGAGAAGATTACTAAATCCAACCGAAAAATAGGCTTAGGAATCATGGGTTTTGCTGATGCTCTATTAAAAATGAAGATTCCATACGATTCAAAAGAAGCTTTAAAATCTGGCGAGAAAATCATGAAATTCATTCAAGAAGAAGGGCATAAAGCTTCAATTGAGATAGGAGAAAGAAAAGGATCTTTTCCAAATTTTGACAAAAGTATTTGGAAGAATCGTGGATACAAGACAATGAGAAATGCTACAATAACGACTATTGCTCCAACTGGCACCATCGGCATCATCGCTGGAGTAAGTAGTGGAATAGAACCCTTGTTTGCCGTAGCATTTATTCGAAATGTAATGGGCGGAACCCAACTTACTGAGGTCAATTCAGAGTTTGAGAAAATTGCTAAGGAGAGAGAATTCTATAGTCAAGAGCTTATCAGAAAGATTGCACGGACAGGTTCAATTCGTGATGTAGAAGAGATCCCCAAAGATATCAAAAAACTCTTTGTCACCGCTTTTGATATTTCTCCTGAATGGCATGTGAAAATGCAAGCTACATTTCAGAGATATGTAGATAATGCAGTTTCCAAGACCATAAACTTCGCTGCAGAAGCAACACCTGATGATGTCGAAAAGGCTTACTGGTTAGCGTATAAAATGAAATGCAAAGGCATTACTGTTTATCGTTATGGCAGTAAGACAGATCAAGTACTTACAATTGGATCTATGACGCCAAAAAAGAGTGGCGGAGTAGACTATGTTAGCGTGGAATCTGAATACAGTGGAGGATGCCCTACTTCGATATGTTCTTCAGGATAGAAAAATATCAAAGAAAAATTAAAATTAAGAGAGTTTCTCTAATTTCATATTTCTTCAGAAGCGCGCTTACTTTTTCTCTTCTTTTGTCTCAGGTTCGCTAACCTTTTCTGGTTCAGACTTTTCTACACTACTTTGCTTTTGGCCAGCCTTCTCGGCTATTTCTTCTGAGATCTGATCAATTGTCTTGCCTTCGGTTTTGATTCCCAAATTCTTAGCTGTATCAAGCAGAACTTCGGCTGATTTTGCCTGTGGTGATATAGGTTGGACAGGTGGTTCCATAGCAGGATAGGCGGTTTTGGGGGCACCTGGTGTTGATGATCCTGGAGTCAATCCACCACCTCCATCCATGGCGGTCTTGTATTGTCTAATGGCATCGCCCATTGATTTGGCTAGTTCTGGAAGTTTCTTTGGTCCAAAGACAAGCAGAACTATTGCTAAGATAAGCGCAATTTCCCACGGTCCTATGAATGGCATATCATGCACCTGAGTTTCTTATTTTATTGAGGTGACTTATTAACACTACTTAAAATAGTAGTACTATTGAGCTAAGGAATAATCGAAAATAATGAGTTTACAGGTAAGCATCAATTATAGCGCGCGCTTATTGATGATCCGTCAAAGCCAAGTCCTGTACGATAAGCTTCACCATCAATGAATTCTGATGCAGGTACTGTAAAGCTTTGGAGAATTCCTCTCAAATCACTGAAGAAGCAGAGTATGTTTTTTACTTCTGTTTTTTTCAGTATATTTTTTGCTTTATCCATTTCTATTTTATCAGTCATTTCTTCACCAACAAAAAATTGTCTTCTCCATATTACCTGAATAATCCAATTAGACACATGTACCAATTATTTATAGTAATTGTGCTTTTCACCATATGTTTGTTCAATAATTACTCTTTTTATTTTCCATATGCTAAAACAATTCGTTATTTCATCTTTTGTAATGAACATGTGTAAAGCAAGACTAATATTGGTAAAACATATGAATATTTTTAAAAAAATACATTCATCAAAATATTAATTTACATCACAATTGCTTGTTCTATGTTGAGCGATGATTATGCAAGTTAAGATAGATGATCTTGATATAAAAATCTTAAATGAATACTTAGAAGATGCAAGGGTGTCTTGCAGAGAAGCTGCAAAAAGGATCAGAACTTCTACAGCAACTGTGCTATCAAGATTGAGAAGACTAGAGGGTGAAGGCATTGTCAAGGGATATTCTATATTATTAGATCATGAAAAACTCGGGTATAGCATAACTGCATTAACTGAAATTGTAGTTTCAAAAGGACAACTTCTAGAAATGGAGAAAGTAATCGCAAAGATTGGTAACACTTTAGCAGTCTATGACGTTACAGGTGCAACTGACGCGATCATAATTTCAAAATTCAAGACAATGGATGAACTAAATAGCTTCACAAAGAAACTTCTTGCGCTTCCATACGTTGAAAGAACAAACACTCACATCGTACTTAACAGCATTAAAGAAGATTTTAGATTAGCTCCTTAGAATAGTCAATAAAACCTTTTTAATACAATATTTGAGATCTCCTGAAGTCTGGAAAAAAAGAAAGAACGTTCTTAGCAGAGATGCTTTCATTAGTATGAGATTATGGAAGAAAAATCGTAAATGACTGAAAAAAAACGGTTTAATAAGAAAGGTCTATCAAGGCGAGCCTTCATAGGGAGAGTTGCTGTAGGTGTTGCCGTTGGCGTCGCAGCAACATATGGTGTTACTTCAATGATGCAAAAGTCAAATCCAGATTCAACCATTGTTGATATGCTCACCATCAACGACTTGGAACTAGTTTCAAAAATTGAGTTAAAAAAAGAAGACTCACTAATAATCGTAGATATGCAAAATGATTTCTTACCTTCAGGTGCACTTCCCGTCAATGGTGGAAACGAGATAATTTCTTCAATAAACTCTCTTGCTGAAAGATTTCATAATAATGGCAATATTATAGTCATGACTCAAGATTGGCACCCTCCAGGACATGATTCATTCGCTAGTACTCACAACAAAGAACCCTTTGAACCATTTGAATCAGAAGGGATTGGCCCTGTTCTCTGGCCAGATCATTGTGTTCAAGGTTCTAAAGGTGCTGAATTCCATCCAGATGTAGAAGGAAGATTTGCTAATGCAATCATTAGAAAGGGTTATCGTCAAAATGTTGATAGCTATTCGACATTCATTGAAAATGATATGAAGACATATACTGGCCTTTCCGGATTACTAAATACACTTGGAATTAAGCGAGTATTTCTTTGTGGTCTAGCACTGGATTATTGTGTATTTTATTCTGCGATTGATGGGAGAAATCTAGGCTTTGATGTAGTTGTACCCATAGATTTGTCGAAGGCTATTGATTCACCACCCGGTCATCTATCGAATGCCCTTCAAAAGATGATGGATGAAGGTGTTCAATTCGTTAAGTCAAATGGTATAGCTTAACGTATGTTTTATGAATTCACTTCTTAGATGCTCTTCGTATTATCATAATACCTAGAAATAAGCCCAATATTAGTCCAATGATCATATTTCTATTTTCTTCAAACGATATGAAACGTGTCTCCTCTTGAGTTATTTCAAGAACACCTTTTGGTCTAACAGCAATTCCTCCTCCGCCTCCCCCGCCTTGTTCATCTTCTTCTTTGCTTGAACCAGAGCCTGCTCCGAATCCATAGGCTATCTTAGCGACAGGAATTATTGTCTTACCTTCAGCTTTAACAGGTTCACCATATACTGTTTTGACAACAGCACTTCCTTGAAGTCTATCAATAATGGATTGAATAGTTTCTTTAAAACTCATTTCAAACTTCCTCACTCTTGAACTAGACATTGTGATTAACTATTATCCTTATCCACATATCATCGGATATTTTAGGTTTAATCAAGAAGATCATATTCTGTATTTTGGCAATACTTTAAAACCGATAGAATTATAGATCTAGACTAATCATGAGAAGATTTAGCCCAACTAACATTTTTATTCCATCAATCATAGCAGCATTAATTGTATCTTCTATCTTGATTAGTCAAAGTCCCGTACTTGTTCTGAACGAAATCTTTTGTGTTTTCTCATGTTTGACCGGCAATCTAGCAATATTGCCAAAGGAAATTTTATTATTGATTCCGATCAGCGGAGCTGTGTTTCTGGCTTATAGTAATGGAAAGGTTTGGTTTTTAAGAAATCGAAATGGATTAACCAAATTTCTAGCATGTGTAATAATAGTTATTCTAATCTCATATACAACATATAGTCAATTTGAATTTCAATCAACCAGTATTGTTTGTGAAAATGATTATTGTTTATTTGATTCTAGTTTTTTTGTGGAAGCACAAAATTTTGTGGATGATTCTGGTGAAGAAGACATTGCTAGTGATGAGTGCATAGATTGTCATACTCGGGCTCAAATTCTTGAAGTGATCTCTTTAGATTGGGAAAACAGTAAACATGCGAAAGTAGGTACAACATGTATTGACTGTCATCAAGCAGCTCCTTCAGATCCAGATTCTTATTCGCATAATGGATTTCAGATATCACATGTGGTATCGCCTCAAGATTGTGGTAAATGTCATAGCAATCAAGCTGAAGAATTCGAACAGAGTCTTCATTCGTTTGGTGTCGTATATTATGAATATCTATTCAGTGAGCAAAAACTTCCATATATTGAAAGTCAGATGGAGGGAGGGTTCATTGTAAGCGAAGGTCAAGATATATCTCATGCCGCGACTTTGAGAGGATGCCAAGCTTGCCATGGCACCAATATGACAGGGAAATCGATTGAAGATTTCACAGTCTGGCCTAATAATGGAATTGGAAGAATAAATCCAGATGGAAGTAGAGGAAGCTGCTCCTCATGCCATTCACGACATACATTCTCTATTCGGGAAGCACGCCATCCAGAAACATGCGGTCAATGTCACGTTGGTCCTGATCATCCACAATTAGAAATTTTTACTGAATCAAAACATGGCAATATCTATGCATCTGAACATGATAAATGGGAATGGGATGGAAAGGACTGGAAAGCAGGTATAAATTATCGTGCACCCACATGTGCAGGTTGTCACATGTCAAGTTCTCCAATGGTTTCTTCAACACATGATGTCAGTTCAAGGTTGAGTTGGGAGCTAGAAATACCGATTTCTCGACGTACAGATAATATTGCAAGCTCATTGGGAGTCAATTTCAGTGATGGAACCACTTGGGAAGTGAAACTATCAAGAATGAAAAAAGTGTGCACCCAATGCCATTCAAAAATATGGGTCGATAATTACTATGAGCAAGCGAACATTGTAGTGGAGCTTTATAATGATCGATACAAATCGGCAAAGTCAATTCTGGATGAGTTGTATGAAGATGATTTACTGACCAAAAATAGTTTTGATGAACCTATCGAGTTTAAGATTTATGAGATGTGGCATCATGAAGGACGTAGGGCCAGAATGGGCGCGTTCATGATGGGCCCAGATTATGTTCAGTGGCATGGATTCTATGAGTTACTAAAGGATAGAATAGAAATAGAGCATATGGCTAATGAGCTTCGAACTACAGGAGAAAACACTGTAGCAAATGGAACTGATGACTTTTATCAGATACTACCCTTGTCAACTGGAGTATTGGCAATAATATTAGCAGCGGTCCTCGGATGGATATTTATACAACGTAGGAAACCGAGATAAGTTAAGGCGAAGTTACTTTAATCGCTTTTGTGGGGCACTGCATCTCACAAGCCATGCATTGAATACAGGCTGTTTCGTTGACTGGATCTGATTTTTTCTCTGAAAGAGGATGACTTGGAGTCTCAAACCATTCAAACACAGAGACTGGACATAAGTTGATGCACATTCCATCACCATCACAGGCATCAAAGTCGACTGCTACATTTGTTCCATGAATTCCCAATTTCTCTGGAGGTTTAACCTCGCCCCATACTTTGTGACCCGAATGTTCTCCACTAGCTTTTACTTTTTTTTGAAAATCTGGATCAATAGGCATATTTTCACCTCCAACAGAGACAGTTATTGTTTATGATTCTTTTTGGTACTTGGAATCATCTGAACCAGTTCTTCAGCTCGAGATGAAGATACCATCCCTCTATGTTTCATGTCATCAATACATTTCTCAGCGTATTCACACCATGTTATGCATGATGGCGACACTTCTTGTTGAAGAATGTGTCCACATTTTTCGCATTTGGCTTCTGTCTCGTCACTAAAGAATTCTACTTCATCACTGCATGAAGGACATGTTCTAATAATAATTCTTGCAGGTCCTATGAGACTCTTAGTTCCCGGACAGGCCTTAAAGGCCAACGTAAATCTTATCTCCAGATTTTTTTATCCCATTGCAACCTTTACATCTTCTTCTGCTGTGCTGATCGGTGCTAGATTGAACTTTTCCACTAGCACTTTTAGAATGTTTGGAGAGACAAAAGCCGGCAGTGATGGGCCAATCTTGATGTTCGTAACACCTAACGAAAGTAAGGTCAAGAGAATGCAGACAGCCTTCTGTTCATACCATGACAGGATAATTGAGAGTGGCAATTCATTTACATTACAATTAAATGCTTTCGCTAGTTCTGTTGCAATCACAATTGCGGAATAGGCGTCGTTGCATTGACCACAGTCAAGGAGTCGAGGTATACCTCCAATTTCACCAAAATCTAAAGTATTAAACCGGAATTTTCCACATGCTAAGGTAAGTATAAGTGCGTTATCAGGAACTTTTTCAGCGAGTTCCGTGTAATAGTTTCGTCCTGGTTTAGCACCATCACAACCACCGATTAAAAAGAAATGTTTCACCGCTCCACTTTTAACAGCATCAATTACTTGATCGGCAATGCTAAGTACAGTATTATGAGCAAAACCTATGGTAATTTCTTTTCCTTGTTCTTCTTCAAATCCTTTAAGATTTATTGAGGTTTCAATAATTTTTTCAAAATTCTTTTTACCAGTTTCATCATCATTAATATGGGTTACACCTGGCCAGGCAACTAATCCTGTCGTGAAGATATTCTCTTTATAGGAATCATGTGGTTTCTGAATACAATTTGTTGTCATGAGAATTGCTGCTTGGAGGTTATCGAATTCGTTTTGCTGATTTTGCCATGCAGTACCGAAATGTCCGACTAAGTGTTCGTATTTTTTAAGTTCAGGATAAGCATGGGCTGGCAACATTTCACCGTGTGTATAAATGTTAATGCCTTTACCATTAGTTTGCTCGAGCAACATTTTAAGATCTAAAAGGTCGTGTCCTGATACGATAATCGCAGGTCCTTTCTTTTTACCCAGATATACTTTTGTTGGTATGGGATTGCCAAACGTACTGGTATGTGCTTTATCGAGTGTTTCAAGACATTTTAAATTAACTTTGCCAAATTCCATGATCAGTGCGACAAGATCATCTGCTGTTAATGTATTATCTTGAAGTGCTGTAAGTCCTTTATAGTAAAATGCACTGACATCTTCATTAGTGTAACCTAGGATTCTTGCGTGAGAATCATAAGCTGCCATTCCTTTCATACCGTATAAGAGAATTTCTCTAAGACTTCGAATATCTTCATTTAATTCTGGATTAGCAAGTATTCCAACTTTTCTACCTTGATCAATCAGCTCTTGAAGGGAGTCTTTGGGTTTCCATACTGCTGCTGAAGGTATAGCATCAGTAAAATCTTTACTTTGCTTTCGTTTATACTCAATGAGGAATTTCTGCTTTATTTTTTCTTTGTGATCGTATGCTTCTTTTATGATTGATGCAATTCTTTCAGGATCGAAATTAACATTTGTTACTGTTGTGAAGAGTGCTTCTGCAATAAAGCGATCTAAAATCTCATCTTTGATTCCAAGTTGACGGGCTTTCTCACCCCATACTGCTATCCCGTTTATTGTATAAATTAAGAGATCTTGGAGTATCGCTGTACGATCGTCTTTACCACATACTCCATGAAGGGTACATCCGGTTCCTTTTGCTGTCTGTTCACATTGACGACAAAACATTGATTGTGACATAACTTAACCTTCTATTTTTAAATCAGAAAAATTAGTCATAATAGTGTGTGGTGTTACGATTTTATCATAATTAAAAGCATCTTGAATTTGTTTATGGCTTTCAAAGCATGAGGGATATTTGCTGGCATTATGATTATTTCTCCTTGTTTTAAATGATGTTTATTTTTTGCAATTGTGATTTCAGCTTCTCCATCAATAATATAGGCTATTGCATCGAAGGGAGCTGTATGTTCACTTAGTCCTTGGTTCTCTCCAAAGGCGAATAAAGTAACTGTTCCTGCGGTTTTATCAATAATTGTTCTGCTGACTACGGTATCGTCTTGATATTCTACTAGATTGATTAAATTAAATACTTTATCTGTTAGATCCTCAGTTTTTGAATTGTTATTCATGTAGAATCGACACAACCTTTGTGACTCATTTTTCTTAACATTGCCTTACATATCCTACTTGTGTTGGAGACAGATTAATTAGTAAGAGAATATAAATATAACGGCGTTAAGAAAATGCCGGCGCGTAAAATTATCAAAATTGATGAAACAAAATGCAATGGATGCGGTCTTTGCATACCAAATTGTGAAGAGGGAGCTTTAAAAATTGTTAATGGAAAAGCCCGATTAATTTCAGATAAGTTCTGTGACGGTCTTGGAGCTTGCCTTGGCCATTGTCCACAAGACGCCATAACAGTTGAAGAACGAGAAGCAGAAGATTTCAATGAAGAGGCTGTCAAGAAATATCTTAATGAACAGAAGAGTGCATCACCAAATAACCATGTCAAGAACATCCCCTTCACTTGTCCTGGGTCAAGAGTAACAGATAGAAGAGAGAACATTTCTAAAAAGGAAAAAACTCAGAATATGAGATTAGGATCAGAATTACGACAATGGCCTATTCAGTTAAAACTTGTCCCTGCACACGCACCATACCTTAAAGACGCAGGCCTGTTAATAGCGGCGGATTGTGTCCCTTTCACTTATGCAAATTTCCATAGCGATTTCTTGAGAGGAAAAACACTTGTTATGGGTTGTCCAAAATTCGATGGCGCAGAGCACTATATTGAGAAATTGACCGCCATTCTAACAATGAATAATATCAAGAGCATAACCCTAGTCAACATGGAAGTACCTTGTTGTTTTGGCCTTCAACAAATTGCTGAGGAGGCCATAAAGAATTCTGGAAAAGTTCTCCCATTGAGACAAACAATCATTTCAGTACAAGGCGAAAAACAATAAAAAATTATGATACCCAATTGAATTTCAGCATTATTAGACCTACAACTTGTTAACACTAATTCTCTCAGCCGAATATTTTTACCCACCTTAAAACCAGTATTATCAGTCATCAATAACATGTTGAACATAGTAAGTGTAACAATTGAAGAATGAAGTAAAATTAAATCGCGATGTAGAGACTCTAATTCAATTAATCGGTATTTTTTGCAATAATAAGCATAAATCTCGACCTAAGAATCATTGGGATCCTCAGAATAGAACGCATCCAACTCATGAATTGAAAAATCCTAAACTATGCCAAGAGTGCAGCGATTTACTAGACTACTCTATTAGGCAAAGAGAAAATTGTCCACTTGACCCTAAACCATTATGCAAGCGATGCAAGATTCATTGTTATTCCTCTGATTACCGCTTGAAAATAAAGGAAGTAATGAGATATTCGGGCGTGTACCTACTTACTCATGGCAGAGTAGACTTACTTTTTCATTTCTTAGTTTAGTAAAAATATTCTAATTAGAATACCTCATATAGCGCGCGCTACAACACATTTTATCGAATGTGACAAAAACTATTGTCTGTCAAGTTTGAGAAAATTATGAAAAAAACTATGGTGATATTGATACATGCATTTGTTTTATGGGCACTTTGTGCAGCAACAATAGGCATTGGTATGGCTGTCACTTCTGTTGAGAACGCTATAATAGCTCATGCTATTTTGGCGCCTGTGATAGCTGTGATATTGTCAGTGATTTACTTTAACAAGTTCAATTATACAACAGCATTGCAAACAGCCGTAGTCTTTGTTGTTTTCATAATTATCGTAGACTTTTTTGTTGTTGCTATTTTGATAAACAAAAGTTTTGATATGTTTATGAATCCTTTAGGAACATGGATCCCGTTCATACTAATATTCACTGCAACTTATCTAACGGGGATCTTTTTGAAAAAATTCGTTTAGGAGTTTTCTTTAGGACAGATCACCGCATTCACATGTGCTTTCTTGTACTAAATCTAACAGTTGACTCATACCTTCACCTGTGATGCTCGAGACTTTAACTACTCTTTGTGACGATGATAATATTTTAGCTGCATCGACGAATTTCAAGGCAAGTCCTTTCATTGTTCCACTATCTTCTTTTTTTATCATCTTTTTCATGTAATCATAATCAGAGAGCATTCTGTAAATTCCTTTATTTTTTACGAGATCAGATTTGTTTAAGACGTTTACAGTTGGAATACCAAGGCGCATTTGTGTTGCAAGCGATAGCGATATAGCAGAGGCTAAATTAGTACCCGTACCTGTAATTGATCCATCGATTATGTAAACACATATTGTTTGTGATGATTTTTTTAATTGATCACATATGGCAGGTCCTGCGGACTGAAAAACGAATATTTCACTCTGACCCGGCGTATCTATCAAAACATATTGGTTGTCTAGTTGATCAATTTTTTCTATTATACGACTCATCAGATTTTCAGTTAATTCTGCACCCTTTAGCATTGCTCCACTTGGTCCCAGATTTTCTTTTTTCATTATTTCTTCAATTGTAAAATAGCTTCGAATATCGAAATCACATTTATAAGGCAAATTTGCACATCCAGGGTCTAAGTTCACAAAAGATACTGTGTTCCCTGTGTTTTCTTCTATCCAAGTTCCAAATTTGTTCGTAAGACTTGTTTTTCCTGATCCTGCAGTTCCAACGAAAATTATCTGCAACCGTATCATCTCTTAAATTACTAAAGTCTTCTAAACTAAATTTTCTTTTAGGTTAGAATACTATCATGCGCTTAATATCATATGTTAGTCTCTAAACACTCAATAGATTACTATTAGAAAAAACAGGTAAAGGATTATTCTCTGAACAGTGCATATCAGTTTGTAAGACGTAATTCAGAGATTCTACTTAGATTTGTTAGGTTATTTGATTTAATCATTTGATTCGATACTGTGTAGAGTACATTCTCAATGTAGAAACTTCTTTTTATCTCATACTCAGAATCAAAATAATATCCACTCTTAAGCAGCTCTTCAAAGTTTTTCAAATGGGTGATTTTTCCTTTCGTTTCAAATCCAATATTTGGGTCGACATGTATTACGTAGACACCTTGGAATACAAAGTCCCCATGGGTTGATGGTCTGACATCTTCTTGATACTTTTCAACAAATATTTTAGCTTCCAAAATAGGGATTACTAATAGATTCCGATTTCGATCGAATAGGATCGAATGATGATCACGTAGCGCCGGTGAATCTGTACCTCTGTCACCAATTATTATTTTATCAATCTCTCTAGGGATTTTTACATTGCTAACATCGAATAGTGAAATTTTTAGACCTTGATACCATGCAAAATTACCTTCTTCAGCTTCAACAGTTTCTTTTCCAATACCTATGATATGGTTCTCATCATATGGGTGAAGGTAGTCAGAATATCCAGGGATCTTGAGTTTACCAAGTATTCTTGGATTCTCAGGATGACTCATGTCTATTGTGAATAGTGGGTCGACTTTTTTGAAAGTCACTAGGTAACATCTAGCACCCATGAATCTAGCTGAATGAATTTGTTCTCCTGGTGCCAGATTTTCTAACAAGCCAACAATCTTGAGATTCTCATTCAAGACATAGATATTATTTGAACTAGTTTCTCTTCCACGCATGACTTGACCGTTAGTCGTGGCAATCCTGAAGAAACCTTTGTACTCATCCATAGAGAACTGATTAAGAACACGTCCTGGTACAATTCCGCTGGCCTTGAAGGTGATATCTGGACCATGGAGCGCTATTCCATGAATTATCGTTGTTTCTTTATCATGCCACCAGTCACCATGAGGCATAGTGATGTACATATTTTTTTGGGAAACATACATATTTGTTGCATGACCAGTCAACAGGACCTTATATTCTGTTTCCACATCATCAAATTGTATATTGACTGCAACTATTATTGAGTAGCTTTCTGGCATGTCTGCGCTTTCTGACGAATAATGAATCTCTGTCGCTGGCAGTTTCACGATTCTATCGTCAACATATATCCTCGGTAAGATGACTTCTTGACAATCTTCAATCCAGTAAATCACTGGCTGATTTACAACAGCATAAACCCATTCATCTATCATCCTAGAGTTCATGTAGTGGCCCTCTAGAAAGAGTTCTTTCAAAAGAACCGGTGCTTCTCTTTTTGAAATATCATAAATTTTCAGGTTAACTCCCTGAGGATCCATAGGAGGAATTAATTCTTGTCTAGGTAAATCAGAGATTGGGTTTATTGGAGAAACTGAACTTTCAAAGACTATCAACCTATCATTATTTACAAATAATCCTAGGATCCTCCCATCTAGAATAGTTGAAGATAGAATCGTCATTTTTTCTGCAGGGTAGATTTTTAAAATATGTAATTTATTTTCTGAACTAAGATAGGCATATTGTCCATCTATCTTGATAATGTCTGCTTCATCTACTCCTTCAACTTGTATGTTAGTTGTCGAATGTTCAAGTCCATCTGCTGTACTTAGAGGTTGAACACTTTCTTTGCTTCTTGGAGTCTCGATGAATCGCCAGTACTGATCATTGGATTCAGCTTCTTTGATTTTTAGTAGAATAAAGTTCTCTAATTCTTGTTCAGATATGAATGTCTTGATCTGAAAATCGTCTTCTGGATAGTTAGTTCTAATCTCTGCCGTTATTATATTTGAAAAGACAAGAACAACTAAAATTACTAAAGCTGGAAGAATTTTGTAAATTAATTTCATAATCGAGTCGCTCCACCGATAATTCTACTTATCGTAGCGAGTAATAATTCGACACTTACGAACAGTTTGTTCATAATTTAGAACGGATAATTTTCCTACTGTCCGAAGATTAGATGTTTTGATGGTTTAATGATTATTATACGTGCTATTGATACGCTGAAAAGTTTGATAAGTTAACCATTTTTTTAGCTAAAAGGTAATACAAGAAATGGTTAAATTGTATTACACATATAATAACCCAGATCATTATGAATAAACTGATTGTATGTCCACATTGTGAGCTAAACATCAATTATGATTATTATCTACACATACTTGTCTGTAATTCATGCGAACAGGAGAACGAATTTAAAAAAGATTCTTGATACTAAGTCTTTCCCAATTTTGCTTTCTTCAATATACTGATGGAGGGATTAATGAGAATTGACAAAAGGAAATATTGTTCATGTTGTTGGAACAGGGACTATAGGTGAACCTTTGATCGGTTTGTTGGCAAGTCTAAAGAAAGAGCTTAGCATTGATGAGGTGACCTATTCTAAGCGTACACCTTTACTTACGGATCGCCCCAAAGTTAGGAATCTAATAAAACGTGGCGCCAAACTTTGTGTACCAAAAGAAAAGTTCAGCGAATTTAAGAAGATAGATCTTGATCCCGATTATGAAAATGAAGAAGCTCTATCCAGAGCAACAATAGTCATCGATTGTACGCCAGCCGGCTTAGAGAATAAGAAAAAATACTATGAGAGACTTGAAAACGAGGTCAAATGTTTTGTGGCTCAGGGATCTGAGTTTGGATTTGGAAAAATGTATGCTTTTGGGATAAATGATGAGACCCTGACTAGCAACGATAAATATATCCAAATAGTCAGTTGCAATACACACAATATCGCCGTAATTATCAAGACCCTTGCGATTAATGGTGAAATTTCGAATCTTTCTGAAGGCAGATTTCTTTGCCTAAGACGGGCCAATGACATAAGCCAAAGCGGTGGCTATGTTCCATCACCAAAAGTCGAAAACCATGACGATAAATCTTTTGGGACACACCACGCTAGAGACGCTTATTGGCTCTACAAAACTATTGGATTAGAATTAGACTTATTCTCCAGCTCCATTAAATTAAATACACAATATATGCATTCGATATGGTTCAATTTGCATCTAAATAATAAAATTGACGAGGAAGAGGTAAAAGAACGATTTAGATTGAATCCTAGAGTTGCAGTGACACATAATCAACTTGCCAGTGAGGTTTTCTCTTTTGGACGTGATCATGGTTATTATGGTCGCATATTAAATCAGACAGTAGTTGTGTTACCAACAATAGTAGTCAGAAATACGGCAGAGGTAATAGGATTCTGTTTCACGCCACAAGATGGAAATAGCCTTCTCAGCAGCATGGCTGTCATCGAACATGCTTTATGTCCTGATTCATGGAATGAAAATATGGGAAAACTTGATCAGTTCCTTTTTGATGAGGTCTGAACTTACTTCCTAGCACGCGGTATTTCTATGATAAACCTATTCTCTAATAATTGAGAAGATGATGGAACAAGTTCAGATGAAAGTAAATTTACTAAACTAACTATTTTTTACCCTAGATTCCATGATTTGGAATAGTAACGCGCAGATTTTACTGCGCGCTTCCAATGAGATTTTTTATATTACGCTACTTCGATTTTCTTGCGTGATTCCCATAGGCCGTGTAGGTTACAATATTCGATTGCATATAATGTGCTGTTCTCTTTAAGTTTCAAATTTAGTTTGATGTCTGGTTCGCTATAGACTGGTGTCAATTTGACTGTTGTTAAAAATATTGGATTAAACGCTCTTCCATCTTCGACAATAAATACATCGATCTGTCTTATCGAGTGTTCAACGGTATTGGGGTGAGGTCCTACTGTGATTCTAACCTCGAAAGTTTTCTCTGCACCCACACTGTCTGGCGCTTCTATCTTTGGAGAGTGTGACTCTACTTTGCCTAGGGCTTCTCCCTCGGCGCTATCTGGGGTATATATTAATTCTCCGAATGGTTTCATCATTTCACCTCCTTTAGGAGTTTCCTTTGGTATTTCTGTAATTGTTGGTAATTCTTCCTTGGGGGCATAGAAATTGTAAGCGCTGTATCCTGCTCCGCCAGCTATGGCAAGAGCTGCCGCTCCGCCAAGGTATTTCAAATATTTTCTCCGAGTGATTCTTTCTCCCAAGTGAATCTGATGCCAGTATTGGATTTCTCGTATAAAAACATAACGTTGTTATATTTCTAGTCAAAATCGCACAAAAACATATACAAGGTTCAATAGGGCAGAATCATTTTATAGATAGTGATCTATAGCTCCTCGCAGTGATTAATCATGGAAAGGATGGATAAACATAACATTGGGATACCGTATGCTAATGAAGAAGAAAAAGATAGACCAATGGACCGAGACACATGGCTACGTGAAGTCTTCCCAGAATGGGGAACATATCTAAACAAACAGATAGAAGCCGAAAAAGTCGAAAAAGGCAAACTAGCCCTATGGTGGTTTGGCGCCTGCGCCTTCTACATGAAGACTCCAGGAGATGCTAATATCCTCATCGACAATTACAGCGGCCAGTCACTTTACATAACCTATGAAGGCGGTGGAGGACCGGTCAGAATGAATGGCGCCGCACGTCAGGAATGGATGCGCTGCAATCCGCATGTTATCGACCCATGGGCGTTCACAAAAGTTGACGCATTACTGTCGACCCACCTACACAATGATCACTGCGACATCTACACCATCAAACCTCTGATCAAGAATACAAAATGTGTTTTCATAGGTCCCCCAGCCTCATGCAAGATGTTCGAGATGTACGGAGTTCCAAAAGATAGAATTATTCAGATGCAACCTGGAGACCAGAAGAAAATAAAAGATACGGTGATTAAAGCCACCAAATCCACGGACTTCTGTGCATTACGTGGCGGAGAGGTTAAACCAGGCAAGACAGTAGATGAAGTTGGACTCAACTATCTTTTAGAAACACCTTCAGGCAACATATATCACGCAGGCGACTCATCATACCACGATTACTACTTCAGAGTAGGAAGCGAAAATAAGATCGACATTGCACTAATAAATTGTGGAGACAGCCCCCCAAGCTTCACGGATAAGATGTCCTTTGCTGATGCCGCACGTGTAGCAACACAATTACGAGCCAAAGTCCTAATCCCGATGCATTATGACAATTGGGCCATCACAGAGGGAGACCCAACTGAGCTTGAAGTTATTGCTAAGATGAAATATCCAAACCTGAAAACCTTCATAATGAAATGGGGTGGAAAATTCGAGTGGCCTACTGATCAAGATAAACGCAGATATGTGTATCCAAGACAGGAGGAAAGAGCTCGACCTGAACTATCTTGGGAATACGGTGACAAGCCAAGAGTTAAACTAGTTGTGGAATAAATCCACAACAATCCCTTTTTCTTATAATAATTCTCCTTCAATTAATATTCATAATCTCACATAATTTAATTTAAATTACGAATAGAATTACTCTTTATTAAAATTGTAGAAAATAGCAAGTCTATTTGTAAATTCATGAAATATGGTGTTCACTAATCAGAACCGTCTGAAATAGAATGGATGAGTGCGAGCTTAAACCACAATTTATGGGTGCGGATGCATTGCCATGCGTCTGATCTTGGTTATTTGAGAGTATGGTGGCATGTAGCGGATTGCCTGTTGAAAAGCATCGTATTCATTAAAAGCTCGAACGTTTATTTCGTATCTTTGTAAACCGCCTACTACTGCAGGTACCTTATACTGAACGCTGAAAAGACTAGGCTCATAATAATACGGATTATACGCTTCTTGAGTATATGATGGATACGGGGCAGAGTATGTTGGATAACAACCGCCTCCTGGAAGACATAAAGCCATTAAATTTTCACCACTTTTTATTTGAGATTACTTACGATGTTGCTATGCGGTCCAATATAAAATAGTTATCTCAAGATTTTTCGAGCATTTACCCCATGACATTAATTTTCATAAAGCATAAGAATATTAAAAGTCTATTTGCTGAGCCTTTTTTTGACGGCGCCGCTGTTGAGTTCTCTTATCGCGTCGGATGCAACCCATCTTGCTGTTTTAGAGTTTATACGGCCAATCTTCCTAGCAGTATTGATCGCAGCTTTATTTAATTTACGATTTCTTTTTCCGATGTTTCTTAGAGCCCAGTTAACAGCTTTTTTTACAAAGTTACGTTCATCGGTAGCTCCAAACTCGATTACAGGGAGTAATTTGATGAACTTCATATCGTCTGCTTCTTTGTCATGCCATGCTAAACAAGCGATCAAAGCATATGCAGTTCTTTTAACGAACTCTTCTTCTCTCTTTGACCAGTCATGAATTTTTTTCCAAGCTAAGGGTGTTTTCTCGAATAGATTCGCACATACTTGATCGCAGACATCCCAAGAATTGATGCCTTTAACCCAATGCTCCATCTGTTTCTCTGTTACTTTTTCAGGCTCATCAATCATTGCGGCTAATATCCGCGCTTCAGGTATACCTGTCTTCCATAAATTAATCGCAAGTTTGTGATCGTTACCCAATTCTTTGGCCATCTTACGTAACTCAGGGATAGATACTCCTAACCTTCTTTCGACGGCTATTCCATATCGAGCCATTCCCTTCAATTGACAAGGTCGGGCCTTTTCCTTTAGTCTATTGAGAACATTATCCATAGAGACCATTCAAACTCTTCCTGTTTACCACATAATCTTTAGAATAATTTGCATGTTAACTTGATTTAAAAACAAGATGAAGATATAGAAATATTGAGGTTTATTCTATGGAGAATCAATCGCAACTGAATGAGGAACGTCTTAGATTATTAGATAAGTTTAAGCAATCTATGCCTGATTTTGCAAAAGCCGAATTCGACATGCTTGAGGTGGTCTATAAGGATGGCGCTCTCAGCAATAAAACAAAACGATTGATATCTTTGGCAATTGCACTCAGAGCTTGTTGCACCAATTGTATCTTAGGTCAAACTATCCATGCGCTTAAGGCTGGAGCTACTAAAGAAGAAATTCTTGAAACTCTTTCAGTAGAAGTAGCTATGAGCGGTACCACAGGAATTGCAGAGTCTTTAAGAGTAGTTAAGCTCTTAGAGGAATTAGGTCACCTTTAACTGAAATGTTTTAAATCTTTACTCAACTTCCCATCCTTTTTTTATTTTATTTTTTCACAGATAGTGTCGCTAATTTTCTATTAGTTTATATCTTATTTTCGTATACAATCGAATTAATTGTGATTAAGATGAACATTCCTTGGATACTTGTTTCAATCATGGTTGGAATTGCAGCATTGGCAATACTAGCTGTGTTGGCGCTAAGAAGAAAAGGTTGGAATAAAGAGGTTGATTATCGTAGCTATTTTAATATGGGAATCGTGTGGCTTCCACTTGGAATAATTTTCTATGCGATTTTTAAAAATCTGATAGGCGCTTGGTTTTTCATAATTGGACTTGTGTATCTTGCCATTGGTTTAAAAAATAAAGATAAGTGGGGCAAACCACAGAAGATATCACCTGTTTATCAGAAAGCATTAATGATAGCGGTAATATTAGGAGTGATTTTTCTAGTTCTAGGCATAATAGTATTTGAGATCATGAATTGACAGTGCGCAACTATTTGATGAGATATTCCTTAGATGATTAATTGAGTTAGATGACATCGATAAATATTAGTAATAATTTGCCGAGTTAGAAATGATATTAATGCTTAATGTGAGAAGGATTGCATGGCCAACACAACTATAGGACTAGAGCTTTACTAGTCAGTTTTCTAACAAGATTTTCCTTCATTTTTTCGTTGCAGGCTATACCACCTATTTTACCTATTTTGATAGAGGAGTTTTCTCTTACCTTTACATTGGCAAGCACTCTTGTTTGGCTTGTTGCAGTCCCAGGCATTCTCATATCAATTATTGGAGGATTATTATCTTGGAAGTATGGTGTTAGACCATTACTGATTAGTGGACTTCTTGTATGCATATTGGGATCGTTGACATTCTCTTTTTCAAATTCGATTTTTTTCATGCAAATTTCTAGATTAATTATAGGTGTTGGCGGAGCTTTGGCGGTCGTTTCTTCATCAACACTTCTTTTTCAATGGTTCGAAAAATCCAAGCTCGGATTTGCAATGGGAATATTCGGTTTTTGTATGCCCGCAGCATCAGCAGCAGCCTTTAACAGCCTCGGTTTTGTGGCAAATTACTATGGTTGGAGAGCTTCCATCATAATTACTGTGGCAGTTTACATCATAGCTTTTTTAACTTGCATAATATTAGCGAAAGAAAATCGTGAAAAAATCGCTCCAAGTTTTAGCTCCAAGCCCCTTAGGAATAATGAAATTTGGATTCTCGGGTTATCTTGGGCTTTTTTCAACATGGCAGCTTTAGTGTATACTACATGGGGTAAAACGATTTTCATAAGATATTATGATCTCAGTGAAAGTCTTTCAGATCTTCTGGCGAGTATGCTAATGTTTGGTGCTTTCATGCAACCTCTAACAGGTTTGATCTCAGATAAATTGGGAGATAGAAAACGTTTGATCTTTTACTCTTGTCTTTCAATATTTTTCATTTTTCTGGTATTTCCTTATTTACCGACAAATTATTTCTTTCCTGCAGCGTTCATCTTAGGACTTTGCGTTTCTTTCGTTCCACCCGCCGCGTTCGCTCTTGCCGGACGCATAGTAGGATCTGAGAGAGGAGCTTTAGGTTTCGGTGTTATGAACACTTTCCTGAATCTGGCCATAATTTTTGGTCCTTTGGGGGCAGGCTATATTTTAGATGTTACAGACAGCAATTACCATTCTTTCTTTTTTATGGCGGGGTTATCATTAATAGCGTCATTTCTAGTAATGTATCCATTCAATATATTTAGAAATAGAAAACATCTTCAAAGTCACTAGCACACGCTTGAACATTGTTTTAATGCTTACCTTGATATACAAGAAAAACTATCTGGCAAAGAATCCGAGGAATATTTCTATGCCGAGAGATAATTTTCTTGATAGATATGTAAACGCTCTACCAGGAGTTTCAGATACAGACACCAAGACTATTAGATCCATGATTGGACGTTTCAACCTACACACAAAAGAATTTCACCAATATTTGAATGAAACAATCGATATGTTGAAACAGGTTTTTCAAACAAAAAACCCCGTAGTTTGCCTCACAGGCTCCATGAGGTTGGCTTTCGATGCGATAATAAGCAATTCAATTGAACCTGGAGAGAAGGTTCTTGTTCTATCAAATGGTTATTGGGGTAACTATTATCCAAAAGTAATTGAATCTTATAAGGGAAAACCTATTGTTTATGAGGAAAATCATCGACTTCCAATAAATCCAGATAAAGTAAAAAAATTCTTAGAAAGAAATGATGATTTGAAAGCGGTTGCAGTAGTTCACGTAGAAACCGATACAGGTATTGTCAATGACATCTCTAAGATTGGGGAAACTGTAAGGAAAGAGTCTGATGCTTTGTTTATTGTTGATTGCGCCACATCATTTGGAGGTATGGAAGTCAAGGTTGATGATTGGGGCGCAGATTTCTGTTTTTCAGGTTCTCATAAGTGTATAGCGGCTCCTGTGGGTCTTGCATTTGTGACAGCCAGTGATAAAGGCTGGGACGTCATTCAAAAAAGAAGGGAACCAATCTTAGGTCTCTACAACAATCTCCTTCCTTGGAAAGAAAAAATACCGAAGGAATGTGAACCACCTCTACCGACTATGGTTATCCATGCAGTAAGAAACACTCTCGAATGGATTCTGTCAATGGGAATTAAAGACGCATACAAGCTTCATGAAATTGCTGCTCTTGCTTTAAGAACAAGTTTGATTGAATTAGGACTGGAACTCTTTCCAGACTGCACCAAATGTGACGGCTGTACATCTCCAAACAAATTCTGCAGCGACGTAGTAACAACATTATCCTACCCTTCTGGTGTAAATCCAGATGATGTTGAAAGAATAATGGGAGAAAGATACCATCTTTCAGTGATTCCAGAAGCTTACCGACAAGATGCCTTACATTTTGGCACTATCAACGAGTTACAGATTTCTCCAGATCATATCCTAAAACTGATTACATGTTTTGGATTGACATTATCAGAGCTTGGTGTAAAAGTCAACTTGGAGCAAAGCATAAGGAAAGCATACGAAGTACTCCTTGAACAAAAGAGAATATGAACTGTTAACAATATGACTTCGAAACCAAACAACAACGTTGCATACTATCAAAAAGTGATTATTACATTTGCATGTGTACTAACTAGAGTGTTTAACAGCATGCACAGCGCTGGTAATCTCTGGAGCACCTAGCGCGCGCTACACCACAACAAACAGGACTTACAGGATATTTAAGATGGAAGATTTAGTGGTTTTCAACTCCTAATGCCTCATTCAATAAGCAATAACGTGTGCTATCACTAACTATTGTTTTGTTTTTTCATGTATTAATTGGTTTTCGGCGCTGATTTCTCATGCAATGTTTTCGTATGATGCGTTTTCTACGGAATTGGGAAAAATTTTATAAACATAAATAATTTCGTCTCAATATCTTTTCGAAGAATGCTTATGTCTAAAGAAAGAAAACTTCATGGCATGGAGAAGATTGATGACCGTTTAGGGCTCAGTTTCGAGGATGTTCTCATATACCCCAACCATGCGAATTTTATGCCAGACGACATCTCTTTGGAGACAAGACTAACAAAGAAAATAAAAATGAGCATCCCTTTTGTCAGCGCGCCCATGGAATCCGTGACAGAGCATAAGATGGCCATAGCAATAGCCCAACGAGGCGGTATAGGAATAATACATTCTTACATGACTAAAGAGGAACAAGTAAAGCAAATAAAAATAGTAAAGCGGGCAGAGAGTTACATAATCAGGATGCCGGATCTCTATACAGTTACACCAGACGACACATTCGGAAATCTCAAAATAATAATGAAAGAAAAAAATATTTCTGGAGTCCCAGTTGTTCTCCACGATAATAAATTGATCGGACTTATGACATTACGCGATGTTGAATATCTGGATTATATATCGACCGACGAGAAAACAAAAATCGGCGAAATCGTATCCACAGTTTTGCATCCAAACAGTCAAGATGATAAAAAACTGATAACTTCAAGAGACGGCATTTCCAGAGACGAAGCTGAAAAAATGCTGTACAGAAATAAAATTGAAAAACTTCCGGTCATAAACGAGGGTGACTATCTAGTGGCAATGATCACAAAGCGAGACATGCGGAAGAGAAAATATTTTCCTTTTGCAACCAGAGATGAAGAGGGAAGACTGCGTGTCGGAGCTGCGATCAATCTCGATGGATTGGAAAGGTTAAGTTACCTAGTCGATGCCGGGCTGGATTTTTTATGCATAGACAATGCTGACGGCGATACGGATGCTGTTGGCGATATGGTTGAAGAAATCAAAAGCATGTATGAAGACAGCCTTCCAGTGATCGCAGGAAATGTTTGCACTGCAGAGGGAGCAGAATTTTTACTTGAAAAAGGTGCGGATGCACTCAGGGTTGGTCTTGGTCCGGGCTTCGGATGTATTACCCGACTTGTCAGCGGAGCTGGGATGCCGCAGATAACCGCAGTTTTAGATTGCGCAAAAGTTGCTAACGGGAATAAGTATGATGTACCGATAATCAGCGATGGTGGAATAAGAGAATCTGGAGATGTGGCTAAAGCGATAGCAGCTGGCGCCTCGTCCGTGATGATTGGAAGCATTTTTGCTGCGACTGATGAATCTCCTGCGCAGGAAGAAATGGTTGAGGGTGCCAAAAGAAAAAGATACAGAGGAATGGGCTCACCAGAAGCATTGGCGAAAAGGGCTGGTGTTGGGAGATACGTTGGTCCGAAGGGTGGAAGGGTTTTCGAGGGCGTTGAAAGTCCTGTGCAATACAGAGGTTCCATGGAAAAGGTGTTGAACGAATTGGTCGGAGGAGTGAAGACTGGAATGTTTTATTCTGGGAAAAAGACAGTCGAACATTTGCGACTTTACGGAAAATTGAAAGTCATAACTCCTGCGAGCCAGGGTGAGGGACATAAACCCTTTGGCGTTTAATTAGCGCTCGCTTAATTTGCGGATGAGAGTGTAGAGATGGCGGAAATAAAAACTGCGTTGATAAGCGTATCGGACAAAACTGGTCTGGACAAATTGATGAAAACTCTTGGTAAATACAGTGTTAAGATAATCTCTTCGGGCGGCACTGCGCAAAAAATTCGAGAGCTGGGTTATAAAGAAGTTACAGATGTTTCGGATTACACTAGTTTTCCTGAAAGTCCTGGCGGTTATGTGAAAACTCTTCATCCGAAAATCCATGGCGGACTACTATTAAATAAGAACAATCCTGAGCATGTGAAATACATGAAAGAAAACGGAATTGATCCGATAGACATGATTGTTGTTAATCTTTATCCCTTCGAAAAAACTGTGGCAAAGAAAGGTATCAAAGAAGAGGACGCCTTTGAGCAAATAGATATAGGTGGGCCTGCGATGGTCAGAGCGGCTGCGAAGGGCGCGTTGCTGAATGAGAGGCTTGTAGTTGTCACTGATCCTTCACAATACGATGATATAATTCTAGAGATGAACAAAATTGTTGGGGAAATAAGTCCGCAAACTGTTCTGCAACTTGCTCACGATGCTTTCAAGCGGACTGCAGAATATGATAGAGCGATTGTGGACTATCTTGACGAGATTTTGAATACTCACATAGAAAAATAATACGGGAGTGATTATGATAGACGAAGCTAAACTGAAGAAATTACTTGAGAAGAACCAGCAGTGTTATCGTGTGAGAATCGGAGAGAGATTGCCGCAAACGATAAAAATTTCTGTCGGAGATTCCGATGTGGAGTTAGAAAAAATTATTTTTCATGTGGGGGATCAGGACTTTGGGTTGCGATACGGTACGAATCCGCACATGCAAGCTGCTCTGTACGTTCCAAAAAAAATCAATGACAACTTTTTCAGAAAGTTAAAATGGCTGAAGATGGGCAAGGACGGACCTTCGGCGACTAACCTCGAGGACGGATTCAGAGGGATGAAAACATGCACTGATTTCGATGTTATTGCTGTTTCGGTGATGAAGCACACAAACCCGACCGGAGTTGCGATAAACCGTTATGGCGAAAAATCACTAGCCGAAATTTTTGAGGCTGCGTGGAATTCTGACAGCCGGTCAGCGTTTGGCTCAGTTGTCTGCTTCAGTGCAAAAGTTGGTGAGGATACTGCGAAAAAACTCATGGAAAAAAATGACGAGGGAAGATACAAATATTTCGTAGAATGCTTGTATGCTCTGGATTATGAAGATGAAGCTTTAGAAATCCTCAACGAAAGAAAAGATTTGAGGATCGCGAAAGTTCCCACTGTAGAAAAAATCAGAGAGCTGAAGTTTCCTTACGATTTTAAGAATTTGGGGTATTCGATCATACTCGAAGATGCTTACAAAACCGATATCAAGACAGTGCAAGATTTGAAAGAGAGGTATGTTGTGACAAAAAGGGATCCGACTGAGGACGAATGGGAAGATATGCTGTATGCATGGACTGTGTGTACAAACAAAAGGTCTAACGGTGTTTGCTTTTGGAAAGATTACAGGACTCTTGGGATTGCATCTGGTACTCCAAGCAGGATAGATGCGATAGAGGACGCGATCGATATTGCGAAGAGGATGAGCCATGATTTGAGGCGGAGCGTTCTAGCTTCCGATGCATTCATGCTTTGGGACAACGCAGAAATTCTTGGAAAAGAGGATGTGGCTGCAATTGTTCAACCAGGAGGTTCAATATTCGACAGGAAAGTAATAGAGGACGCAAACAGATACCACATGGCCATGGTCTTCACTGGTGAGAGATGCTTTAGACACTTTTGATACGTGTCTGATTTATTTTCTAAAATATTTGCATTCGACTATTCTTTTTTCAGTGATTATTTTATCAACAGGGATGTCGTGGCTTTCGACCGGGAAGTCTGCGATCTGTAGCTCGTACGCAAGCCCGATCCTCTTGGTTTTTTTGTTGACACGCGAAAGAAAATCATCGTAAAAACCAAATCCCCATCCGAGTCTGTAGCCGTTGAGATTAAATGCAATGCCTGGCACAATGACTAAATCAAAATCACTCTCTGCAATCATGTTTTTCTTGTTTGGAATTGGTTCTGGAATGTAGAAATTTTTTGGTGTGGCATGCAGTTCGGAATAATTCTCAATCCTGAAAAATCTCAGTCGTCTCTCGGCTTTGTAACTCACTGGTAGTGCAATTGTTTTCTGCATTCTCATCGATCGCTTGATCATTTCCTCTGTGCAAACCTCACGGTCTTCATGCTTTTCTGCGTAGAAAGCCATGGTTGAAGCGTCTCGAAAATCCTGCGAGTCTAAAAGTTTCTCCGCAATCTCTCCACTCTTTTCTATAGCATCGGCTATGCTCATCTGCTTTCTCCGTATTTTTATTCTGTCCCTGACTTCCTTCCTGCTTTCTTTCCTAGTATTCTTGATATCCTCTTCTCTCATCGTAAATACCGGTTTTCTTGAATTTCTCCGTGGCGTTCAAAGTATTAAAAATCAGATGTCGCCGAGTCATGATTCCTGTGGAACCTAACGGAGGGGATAGGCCATATGCTTTTTCCAGAATTGCCTGATAGCCTGCATCGGATTCGTTCGGAATGTCAAAATAGAGTTTGCCATCCGTCTGACTTTTTCTCACACCAACGTTTACCACAACTGAACCATTTCTGATCAAGTCGCTTGTCAGCCTGAACGAGTTGGTGTCGTAGAGCTCGGGTGGCCTTCCTGCAGCTGTCACTACCAAGTCCGCTTTTTTTAGAAGCTCTTCCTTATTCTTTGTTTTTGTATGCGCGCATATCGCTGTCGCATTCTTTTTTTCAAGCAATATCCTCAGCGGACGGCCGACTAAGTCGCTCCTCCCGACAATGACTGCAAACATACCCTCAACATCGATATTATAGTGGTCAAGTAATTTTACAACTCCTATAGCAGTACATGGAAGCAGATCTTTGTCAATGTCATAGTCGCTCATCAAAATTCCTTTGTTGTATGGTGTGAGGCCGTCCACATCTTTCCTCGGGTCGAGAAAATTGAAAACTCGATTCTCGTTCACGTATGCAGGCAGCGGTTTTTGCACTATAATTCCATTTATGTCGTCTCGGATGTTGAGTTTGCGTATAGTCCTGATCAGTATATCTTCCCTCTGCTCCGGTGGTTGATTGTATATCTCGATGCATTCAGAATGGATACCAACCTCTTGGCAGTCCTTCATCTTCAATGACACATACAACTTGGCTGTGGGATCGTCCTCGGTCATTATCGCTGCGAGGCCTGGAGTTATATTCTCTTTTTTCAGCTGATCCACTCTCTCCCTTATCTCTGCCTTGGATTCTTCGAAAAGTTTTTTTGCACTCATCAGTATCGCGGTGATGACAGCACCCCCAGACTTAATCCTCGCTCAGCTAATTTCTTTTCCTGCAGCTCCATGTATCTACTCTGCCTCGCACTCCAACTTTTTTCCCACTCTTCATCACATCTTATTTCGACCACATCTATCTCATCTTTGCACTTCCCAAGCTCTGTGTCCTCTTCCATGCAGAAAGTTTTAGTTTCTATCAAACAATCCGCAAATAGCTGCACTGCCTTCGAATAAAGCCTGTGCTCGAGAACCAAGACGCGGTCCGACAGGAATTGCACACCCCTATTTTTTTCGATAGACACATTTTTGCTGTAATCCTCCCAGAATAATTTCTTTTCATATTCTCCGACCTCCAGAGCTAGCTGCAGAATTATTGGCCCCTTCTCGATGCTGACATCTGGGAAAAAAACTGTACAGCCGGTTACCTTTGCACCATCCTTCAGAACAGTCTCATGCAAATTCATTGCATTCATTGCCTTTCTTCCGTATCCTGGGAGCAGTGCCGGTTTCATCGACATTAACCTACCTTTGTTCGGCTCGAAAAATTCTTTCCCGATTATTTGATCCCAACCTGCAAGGCAAATCAAATCCGTTTTGTAATCAACCAATGCATGCATGATGTCGCCATAAAATTCTCTCCTGTCTCTTCTGTGCTCAATGAGTCTGCTGTCGATTCCGTATATGTCCGCAATTTTTTTTACTCCTGCGTCCGGATAATTGTAAATTAAAACTCCGATGTCTACGTTTTTAAAAACTCCCAATTTTTTGTGGTCTGCGATTGCCTGAAAGTTTGACCCTCTTCCAGAAGCAAGCACGCTCACAGTTGTCATAATACGCTCCTCTTTTTTTCTTGTAGAGTTATTTTGTTGTGTATACCAATTTTAATTATGTTTGAGTCAGAACTAAAATTGCATAATGGCTGATTGAAAATCAGCCTCACTTAATTAATGCAATAAAAGGATATATTTTTTATACTTACACTGAAAAAACCTTCTCATGCTTTTTTGTCACCAACTGTTAGCAGGTCAATGGTCTAAGCAAAACGTTAACAAAACCGATATATATATGCCTAAGCACGCCCTTTCGAAGTCATTTCTATTAGTATCAGTTAAAATTGTTTACGTACTCTATTAGTCTCTGAAGTCTTACGTGGGCACACGCGCGCGCTTAATATTAAAACCAAAAAAAAGATAGGTACCATAATTGGTATCAATGAAGTGTTTTCATATTCAGGAATCGATTCTTCCTCATAAGGGACAATTTCTGAAGGCAAATAGAAATTGATGGATGAACAGGATCCCCAACTAACATGTAAGCCGTATGGAAGATGTTGGGTTCGTAGACCTGGATGATATATACCAAAATCATATGTTCCAGCTGTAAGCCAAGCCTCATAAAATCCATCTAGAGAATAAGTAAATACTTCACTGTTACCCTGATAAGCAGTTATGCTTGTCCAAGATAATGGCTGGCGCTGACGTGCTCTTAACCAATTAGCCCAAGTCACATTTCCTGACAAATATCCTAGTCTTTCAAGACTGCCTATCACTGGCACTGCCCTGAGGTTGGGTGAATTAATCTCTGCTATAAGAAATTCATACTGGTAGTAACCTGGTACGCTTGCTCTTATCTGGTATTTACCTACATCTAAACCTGAATTAAGTTTTCTGTCTCCGTCTGTTGCATCATAAAAATTCGTCCAGAGTAGTCTGGGGTTTCCATAGTAGTCATCAAATCCATAAATTGTAACTTGTACATCAGCACTGTTTCTGGGTGCATAGGTTATATTGGCTGCAACAAATTCTCCGAATTCATCAAAAACTTCAACTCTAACTGGGGTCGCGCCAATATTATTGATTGGCCTTGCATAAAGCAACTTGTTATCAATTGTTGCAAAATTTTGTTCAGTTTTGAATTTTAATATTAAATCTATTTTTGAGCTTCTGTGAAGAAATATTGGGGCATCACTCAATGCGCCGAAAGTTACATGAATCATTGTCGGAGGATCAGTTTGTTTTTGCAGATATCCCAGTGTATATAGCCTCAAAATGTATGAGTCGGATTTTAGTCCGAGCGCCCTTCCAAAGAATTTGGTTTCATCCTCCCATTGAATTTCACCAAATGTTGAAATCGAGATACTTTTGCCTATTGATGGTTGAGTGACATAGATGGTGTCTATTAGATCATTTTTAGAGTTTAAGATAGCTATTCGGATTTCTGAGTCAACATGTTCCCACTCTTTAGGTATTGGTGGTATCTGCCAGTCAACCGAATAAATGGTGATATCAAATCCACCCCCCAGGACAATTGCAAAACTTAATTCAACAACGCTGTCGCAGGATTCTCCAATTGATGCTTCGATAATCATAAGTTGGAAGTATAATGGAGTCTCTCTATTGGTAGACTCAAGTGTTCGAGCTGAAAAGGCTGAAGTGAGAGGTTCAGCAGTCGTTGGATAGTCTGCCCTTAACTCTGGAGAGCTGATTATCAGAGCATTCATTACGATGAAATCCATTGTTCTATTCATGAATAAAGCATTTATCTTGTATATTCCGGGCAATAGACCTCTATCAGAGGAATAGACCCACGCCGTACGTTTACTCTGGTCTGACATGAGTCTGTTCCAGATGTCAATACCTTCTACCTGCATAGTGAAGTTGCTAGATCCTATTGGGACCTTGGAAACATTAAAACCAACAACAGCTCCAGTTGCATCCAACACTTCAAGATATAGGTATCCACCTATAGTTGTGGGTGCAGCGTTCTCTCCCTGATCATTTTGGAAATGGACAGTAATCTTGAAGTGGCTTGTTCTTTGCAGATCGAGGATAACATGGCTTTCTCTTGTATTATTTCCAAAATGGACTATTGTAGGTTCAAATTGAACATGTTTTGTAACATGTGCTTTGACATAATAATCTCCAGGTGGGAGGCCTGATGTATAGTTTGCATAATCTTGGGGTATGTGCCCATCAAATAAAACTTCTCGCTTAATCGAGAAATAATAATTGTCACTTGTTGGGTCAAGAGTATCTCGTGGTCTGAAAATTAGAAGCGCTTTATCAAAGAGTTTCAAAGGAGAGCTTGCAACAATATTTTCATTGATGTCGGTGACATCAATTCTTATTACCCGCCTGACTTGGAAACCAGTTAAATTATATGCATATCCCCAAGGAGTTTTCTCAAATTGGCATTTGGAAAATACTGTCCCAGAGACATTTACTCCTTCATTCATGTAGAAATCTATGTGCTCTACACCTTGATCTGGGGCAACATTTACTGCATACCAGAAGTTTTTAGGATAATATCCAGCGGCATGAACAGTAATGTTGTATGTGGCTGCCGCTAGTCCATAGAGCGTATATCTACCAGCGGTGGAATTGAAATATGCTTGACCCTTGATTTTTTTTCCTTCAGCTGTTGTTCCTTCAGCATATATTTTACCACCGTATCCTTCAGGAAGGAGTACTGTACCATCTGGATGGACTGTGGAGTCTAATGGTTTCCCATATAGATCAGGATTGCCTAAGCCTCCATATCTAATAGTGCCTGAAACATAGGATGGATTTAGAGCTGCACTTACGACTATTGTTGGAAAAATATTAGAGCCTATAGAGTACGTCCTTCCTCTAATATTCATGAAGATTTTGAAAAAATATCTTCCAGCCACTTCTGGTGAAGTTACATTGAATATTCTGATGTATTGTGTCTTGTTTTCGATGAATACTCTATTCTTTACATCCTCATGAGATTTTGTTATATTAAGATTAGAAATGCTTAGTATTGACCAGTTAGGAGCTATAGGATCATTTGAGAAAGCGTTGAAAAGAGATATGCTTGATGATCTGTAGTCATTAGTAAAGCTCGTCCATACTGATTCTACTCCATTATTTATGGTAAATTCTGGAGGGATATAGATGGATATTGACTTTCGAATGCTATCTGCGTGTTCTTCGCTAGTATAGTTGTATGTTGTTAAGGTCACATTAAAGAGGAGTTCTCCAGTTGAATTTGTTAAGATGGTGCTGTTAGGATAGTTTAGCTTCACAATATCTTCATTTGGAAAGCCTTCTCCTAACTTGTAATCGTATTTGCCAGGAGAAACATCGACAGTGTCGAAAGCATTTACTAACGATGTTTGAAAAAGTGCAAGGATGAGAAGTAAAGTAAAAGATCTTTTCAAGACCCACAAAAATACTCCTCCAGCACTATAGCTCGCGTAAAAAACTAGGCCGGAAACTCTTCTGACTCAACGCCCCTTCTGGATAGCCTCTTTATCAATAGACCTACTAAGAAAATGAAAATGATTATGCCGATTATCACGAAAAGCATGTTCTGCCTTATGATTCCAATTATCTTTTCAGATGTGCTCGGGGATTCTTGTACTTGTATTTTGAAGACATAAACCGTTAATTCTTTTTCAAATGAATATGTTTTTGCTTCTTGGTCTTGGTATTCAACTTTTATTAGAATTGTATGATTCCCATTTTCTGTCTGTGGACTTGTTTTCGCCTCTAATGTGAATGGAGCTGGTGAGTTTGGATCCACTTCCCCTAAATAACTAGTGCTTTCAGGTTGTAAGATTAGAATGGGATTTGGAATCATTGTGACATTTGTAAACATGGCTGGAATATTTCCCTTATTCAATAAACTTCCAGTTACGGTAATCGTCGATCCTGCATCTGATGGGAAAGAATTGTCACTTATTCTTCCGTTGCTTTCATATGCAGATTCAATCTCAACGATAAAATCGTAAGCTATTATGATAATCTGACCTTTTGCATAGAATCCTATTGTATGAGTCTCAGAAGACGGAGAGATATAACCAAGCCTTGTATATGATATTGAAATATCTGCAGGATACGCGTTCCCTGCAGCGCTCTCAGTCACAAAGATTAGAGGATTTATCGTAACATTTTCTCCCATGCCTATCCTTTCAAATTTCCAATTACTTGCACCAATTACAACAGGTGAGATCGTATTCGTCTGGGATTGTGTAAAACTAACGCTAACATCGACGTCATATATTGGTTCAAACTCGTTAAAGATGGTGATGACGACAGTTGTGTTAAATCCTGCATTAAGAGTTGTAGGTGCTCCCGTAACCTCTAACCTCGTTTGCTGTCCTGTAACATCTATTGTTAAATTAACAAGAGATAATGATAGTACTAGATAGACTGCATAAATCAAGTTCATATGTTTTAGATTTGTCAACTTTAATTCCTCTTACTCTTTTCGCAATGCCTCAATTGGAGTGAGTTTAGATGCTCGCCAAGCAGGATACAGTCCTGCTATAATGCTGAGGGCAAATGATAGGATAAATATCTGTATAAGATTAATTGGTACAAAATAAGGAGTAAATGATATTCCGCCCCTTCCAAAAGGCATGAACGCAATAAGGGCATATGCTCCGCCAAGGCCGAGTATTAGCCCCAACAATCCACCAATCAAACCGATGGTCATAGATTCAGATAGAAACATGAAAAGTATGTTTCTTTTTCCATATCCTAGGGCTTTCAATAAACCGATTTCACGAGTTCTTTCCATAACAGATGTGTAGAGAGTAGTAATTATTCCGACTGCCCCGACAAACATTGAGACGCCAGCTATTGCTGATATGAATCCAGTGAAGGCGCCTAGAGACTCCTGTATAGTACTTGTTATTGCTTTGGGCGAGGTAATTCCTATGTCCTTTCCATATATCTTTCTGATGCTCTCTTCTATGACATCATTCTCTTCTGGATCTCTAGTAATTGCATAGATGCCGTCGGAGGATCCGCCTTTATCAAATAAAGCATTAGCTGCTGATGGTGAAACATAAGCCTGATTATCGATCTGAAGATTGCCTAGCTCCTCGATGATTCCTTTCACTTGAAAACTCTTTGTCTCAGTTACAGTCTTTTCTGTCCCCATTTCAGTTTCCACTGTTGAATATGCGATCGATATTGTTTGACCTCTCTTTGCGAATGGTCTATCTAGATCTGATGGATGAGCAACATTATAACCCAACAATATGCCTATAGAATCTTGAGTCGACACATATGATCCTGACTCAAGATTGATCTTTGGGGCAATATACTCTAACTTGGTTTGATCTATTCCAACTACGCTCACGGTTTTTTCTTCCCCCGCTGACTTCAAAGATGCAACACCAGAGACATAAGGAACTGCATAGGTTACTCCATGAATTTTTTCGATTGTCTGAACGGTGTCAGATGTAAGTTTCATTGTAGTACTGGAAGATTGTGGTCTACCAAAACCGCCTCCGCCTCCTGAGGGAGTAACAATTAATACATTTGCGCCCAGCGATCCGAACTGTTCGGTGAAAAAATTATCCATCCCTCCGCTCAGACCATGTACAGAGGTCATTAACGCTGCTCCTATTATTACCATCATTATTGTAAGACCTGACCTCAGCTTTCGATCTTTAAGAGCAGCATATGATAATCCGATAAGTTCAAAGATGTTCGTCATGATTGCTTCTATTTCTCCTTGTACTCATTACTCGATTTAGCAGGGTCACCATTCTCATCAATAGAAGTATTGTGGAAAACTAGTCCAGGTAACTCTTTTTCTACAATACCATCTCTTAGATGTAGAATCCGCTCTGTCTTCTCAGCCAACTCAACATTATGAGTGACTATTACAATTGTTGCTTTTCTCTCTTCATTAACTTTAAGGAGAAGATTTCCTATCTCCTGACCAGTTTTACTGTCAAGGTTTCCCGTAGGCTCATCAGCAAGAATGAATGTGGGTTCATTGATAAGTGCCCTCGCTATTGCGACCCTCTGTTGTTCTCCTCCACTGAGCTCTGTAGGTTTTCTATTAGCTTTCCCTCGTAAACCAACCATATCAAGTAATTCGTTGGCACGTCGTCTTCTTATTATTCTTGGAATTCCTCTTATTATCGCAGGCATCTCAACATTTTTTGTTACTGTTGATCTATTGATTAGATTATAAGATTGAAAGATGAAACCGATCTTTCTGTTACGAAATTTAGATAAGGTTTCATCCTTGAGTCTTGCGATATTTATACCGTCAATGATTATCTTTCCGCTAGTAGGCCTATCTAATGCGCCCAGTAAATTGAGTAAAGTAGACTTTCCGCTACCTGAAGGCCCTACAATAGAGACTATTTCACCATTCCTAACCTTCAAGTTGACACCGCGTAAAGCGTGAACCTTGACCATCTTCCCCATGATGAATATTTTTTTCAGATCTATTAGTTCAATTGCAAATTCATTTGTTCGATTCATCATGTTTGACATCATTTTTAACATGCACTTACTCGTTGGACTAATTATATTCAGTGGTTTTTCAGAGTTATTCATAATTTATTCAAAATTTCTTCAAAATTCAACTTTGGAGTGCGCGCGCTAAACTATCATAGCATTTCAAATATGTAGATTGAACATCAGATGAGGGATTACATATGACGAGACGAAGTGATATTCATAAGACTATGATTATTGGATCTGGACCAATTGTTATAGGACAAGCATGTGAATTTGATTACTCTGGAACACAGGCATGCAAGGCTTTACGATCTTTAGGTTACGCGATTGTTCTGGTTAACTCAAATCCAGCAACAATCATGACTGATCCTGCCATGGCTGACGCCACCTACATCGAACCGCTCAATCTGGAAACCATGATAAAAATTATTGAAAAGGAGCGACCGGATGCAATACTTCCAAACCTTGGAGGCCAGACTGGCCTAAACCTGAGTTCAAGTCTCGCTAAATGTGGTGCTCTCGAAAAATATAGCGTAAGAGTCATTGGAGTTGAACCTGATGCTATTATGCGAGGCGAAGACAGGCTGGCGTTCAAACAGACTATGACAGAATTAGGTATTGAAATGCCTCAGAGTCAGATTACATACAGTGTGAAAGAGGCTGAGGAAATTGCGGGAAAGCTAGGGTATCCAGTTGTAGTGCGCCCAGCTTACACTTTAGGGGGCACCGGTGGTGGTCTCGTGTATAATGTGGAGGAATTGAGGACAGTAGCTAATCGCGGTATCAAGGCAAGTTTGATTGGACAAGTTCTTATTGAGGAATCAGTCGAAGGATGGGAAGAACTGGAACTGGAGGTAATTCGCGACTCAAAGAACCAGATGATAACAGTATGTTTTATAGAAAATGTTGATGCAATGGGCGTACACACAGGTGATTCCTATTGCACGGCACCAATGCTAACTATTGATCAAGCCCTGCAAGATCGCCTTCAGCAGCTTTCCTATAAAGTGGTTGAGGAAATTGGCGTAATTGGCGGAACAAATATTCAGTTTGCCCATGATCCAAAAACTGGCCGCATAGTTATAATCGAAATAAATCCGAGAACGTCCAGATCCTCAGCACTCGCTTCAAAAGCTACTGGTTTTCCAATTGCACTAATATCCGCTAAACTAGCTGCAGGATTAACTCTTGATGAGATTCCATATTGGCGACTTGGTACTTTAGACAAGTATACACCTTATGGCGATTATATTGTAGTCAAGTTCGCTCGGTGGGCCTTTGAAAAGTTTCGTGATGCTGAAGATCGATTGGGAACACAGATGCGTGCTGTTGGCGAAGTTATGAGTATAGGTAAAACTTACAAAGAAGCTTTTCAGAAATCGATTCGCTCATTGGAAAATGGGCGTTTTGGACTTGGATTTGCCAAAGATTTCAATAAGAAATCTCGAGACGAATTGATGAAAAGCCTCACTTATCCAACCAGTGAGCGTCAATTTATCATGTATGAAGCACTTCGAAAAGGCGTCGATATTCAGGAACTTTATCATAAGACGCACATCAAATCTTGGTTCATTCAACAAATGAAAGAGTTAGTAGATCTAGAAGAAAAGATTCTCGAATACAAAGGTAAGAAATTACCTGATGAGCTGCTCATAAGCGCGAAGAAAGACGGTTTCGCTGATAAATACTTGGCAAAGTTACTCGGAGTCAATGAAAAAGAAATACGTGATAGTCGTACTAAACTAGGGATTACAGAAGCATGGGACTTTGTACCTGTAAGTGGAGCTGAAGACGCTAGATACTACTATTCTACCTATAACGGATCAGATCGTATCACAGTTAGTGAAAGGCCTAAAGTTATGGTTCTTGGCGGCGGGCCAAACCGAATCGGACAAGGTATCGAATTTGACTACTGCTGTGTTCACGCTGCCTTCGCCTTACGCGATTTAGACTATGAGACTATCATGGTCAATTGCAATCCGGAAACTGTCTCAACTGATTACGACACATCAGATAAACTGTATTTCGAGCCGCTAACGGTTGAAGATGTAGTTAGTATCTATCAAAAGGAAAACCCCCTTGGGATTATAGTCCAGTTTGGTGGTCAGACACCACTTAATATTGCGGCAGAACTTGAAGAAGCCGGAGTAAAGATTCTGGGTACAACTGTTAACTCTATAGATATCGCATCTGACCGTGGCCGCTTTAGTCAAATGATGAAGAAATACGGAATTCCCATGCCAGAATCAGGTACCGCTAGCACTCTTGATGAAGCTCTCGTTGTGGCAGAGCGAATCGGTTACCCACTTATGGTTCGACCATCCTACGTGCTAGGAGGACGAGGAATGGAAATTGTACACGACGAAGAAGAATTTAGAATATACGTTGCCGAAGCCGTGGGCGTTACTCCAGACAGACCTATTCTCATTGACCGATATCTAGAAAACGCTATTGAGACTGAGGCTGATGCCCTTTCAGATGGACAAGATGTCTACATTCCAGCCATAATGGAACATATTGAATATGCTGGTGTCCATTCCGGTGATGCTGCATGTGTTATACCTCCAGTAAGTTTAAGCAAGAAAAATATTGACACAATTGAAGAATATACAAAACGCATTGCAAGAGAACTGAATGTTGTTGGAGTTATGAACATCCAGTACGCCATCTGTAAAGATGTTGTTTATGTACTGGAGGCTAATCCGCGTGCTTCTAGAACAGTTCCATTAGTTTCTAAAGTGTGCAATATTCCAATGGCACGTTTAGCTACAGAACTTATGCTTGGTAAAAAAATTAAAGACCTCAATCTGAAGGCTAAGCATATCCCCCATTTCGGAGTAAAAGAAGCTGTTTTCCCATTCAATGCATTCCCTGAAGTAGACCCAGTGCTTGGACCAGAAATGAAATCAACAGGCGAAGTACTTGGCATCGCCAATTCATTTGGCTTAGCTTTTTGGAAAGCACAAGAGGCGGTCTTACCCCTTCCAACTGAAGGCACTGTCCTCATTACTGTCTCAGAAAATGATAGACCTGCAGTATTAGAGGTAGCAAGACAACTATCGAACCTTGGATTCCATATTAGAGCCACAGTAGGTACACATACTTTCCTAGAGAGTCATAGTATCCAATCAAAGGTTATACTCAAAGAGCATGAAGGTAGGCCAAATATCACTGACGCTATAGAAAATGGCGACATTCAACTCGTCATTAACACTCCATCTGGAAAAATGAGTATACATGACGATTCATACATACGCAAGGCAGCTATACGACATAGGATACCTTATATCACAACGTTACAGGCTGCTTTGGCTGCCGCCAAGGGAATTGCAAGCTATCGTGAGGGCAAATCAGTTGTCAAATCCCTTCAAAGCTACCATGCAGATATTGTTTAAAAATTCACTTAGCTAGTATGGAAATGTTCACCCCAAGCAAAGTCCGTATCTCTTCCTCTAACATATGTAATCGCTCCCCAAGCTCAGTTTGGAGTTCGGATATTTTTACTTCAAATCCTGAACTCGATTGCTTTAGTTCAGCAATTTCCTTTTCGATCTTTCTTTTTGAGAGGTCTAATTTCTGGTTATTTTCTGCGAACTTACTGGCTTCAGATGTTGATATGAGCCGTTTCTCTTTTTCTCTGATATGTTCGAATTTTTGACGAATTCTTTCAAGGAAACCATCTTGTACAAGTTTAATTGTGTCCAATACTTTCCTTTCTTTTTTCTTATCTATTGTGATCTTTCCATCTTCGAGTAAAAATTTCACATCATGAAGTAGTAATGATACTTGAGTCAGGTCATTGCTCTCAAGAACTGCGTAGTTAGGATCTTTAACGAAGTGTCGAAGGGTGACCATGCTTTCAGGACGTAGTGTAATTCTCTCTTCACTGACTGACTTGACTAATTTCCGCAGGGGCTTGTTAAAAGGATCCAGAAATTTTGACAGTTCTATTTTAATATCTTGAACCTCTGTCTGAACTTTTTCTAGTTCCTTGAACTCATCTTTACCTCTCATTCTGCTGAATTGCAGATTCACTTCTTCCAATTGTGCATTTAATTGCTTTATCCGTTCCTCAGCTTTGCCCATTTTTATTCTCATTTGTTTCGGTCTTTCTCGAATCTCAACAACCTTCTCACTATTTTTACGAATCACCTTAATATTTTGGGCAAGGGGCTCACTATTTTTTATGACTTGTGCTAGTTTAACCGATAGTCCATATAGCTTCTTGAATTCGGAATCAAAATCTTTGACGAGTGGTTTGAAGCTAGAATGCAATCGTAAAACTTTGTTTTGTCTCGTACGATTTGGAGTTTTAAGGGCTTTTGTCAGTTCTTCATACACTGTTTGTACATGATCAAAGCTCAAGTCATCTGGAAGTTGAATTTCATCTAGTGAAGATAAAATGTTTTCTGCAAATTGCATAATATATCTCTCTTGACCTCGGGTCTCAGGATCCGAACTGCTGGAAGCTAATTTTTGCGCGGTTACTTTCATATTCAACATTGATTTGTCAATGTCTACTAGAATTGATCTTGTCTCACGCTTGAATTTATCTCGCATAGGACTTGTATGTTGGTCAAGCCAAGTGGGCAAATCACTAAGCTCTAAGACTTCTGGCTTATTGGGTTTCTTTTGTTTGAAAAGTCTACGAATTGCATAAATCATTTGTGAGCCCGCCATACCATAAGATTAATCCTTCTTCGCCATACAGCTAACAGAAATATCACGCTCTACTAAGTGGAAAACAGTACAACATACACCGAGTTTACACTTTAATCAAGAAGCGAACTAGGTTTGCCGAATATATAACTCTGAGCACTACTAAAGAGACAAGCGCGCGCTAAGATCTTGTGCAGTTTAGATTAAGATAAATCCATGCATTATTTGCTAGTCTAATACAAAGTTGGAAGTGAACGATGAAAATTATTGGGTTCAGTGCTGATGTCGTAGGTCATAACTCGAACATTGACCGAATGGTTAAGACCATTATGAAAAAAGTGGCTACGATTCAGAATTCGTGAAACTTGCCGATCTTAATTATTCTGCCTGCAAGGGTTGCGTCTGGCTGTGCGCTAAGCCAGAGGTATGCAAACTTGAGGATGATTTGGTTACCTACTATCAGAATGTAAATGAAGCCGATGCAGTAGTCTTGGGAAGCCCTGTCCATTTCAGGACTATAAGTGCTACCATGTTGGCTTTCATTTCCCGCTTATGGGGATTTCGCCACGTAAACTTCGCTATTAAGAACAAGCCATTCGTCTTGGTAATTTGTGGTATAGGTAATCGACCAGATACAGCTGAAGAGGATTTTCGTGGGGCGCTTAGTTCTTTCAATGTTAGAATTCTTGATATAGTCAAATACTATTCGAGAATACCCCTTTGCTACAGGTGCGGGCGTCATCAGGAATGCTCTATCGGTGGTGCATACAAAATATGGAGTTACAAAGCTCATACTTTAACCATTACTCCGAACCTCTTCCATAGATGGGAAGATGATAATCAGACTGTGGTCAAGGTATCAGCTGCCGCTGAAAAACTTAGAAAAGTTGTGGCAACATCCACTCATATATGATTAAAAGCTACAGACGTATCTCAAGAATAAGGGAAATAATGTTTGTAGCTTACTTCTATAGATATTCACTTAATTATTTAGGTGGGCCCGCCCGGATTTGAACCGGGGACTTCCACCGATTTCAGATCATACATATGATAGATCATGTGAGGGTGGCGTCCTAACCGCTAGACCACGAGCCCTGCACTATATAGGCTCCATGAAGTTGCCTAAGATAGTTTCTCATTTCTACTTAGTTTATTGATTCAGAATTGTGTTTAAGTAGCTAAGTCCACACCATCTGAGAATACTATGTTCTATATTTTAAAGATGAAAAAAGGAGTTAATTGAAAGCGGTTATTTAGCGGGATTTCCTTTCTACTAACTCAACCCTTCTTTTCTTTTTCAGAAGTCTTGAAACCCTGACTATTCCTATAAGCTCTAGTTTCATCAGTGCCCGATTTACTTCTCTGAAGCTTACATCTCCATAGGAATCTTTCAATTCTTTAAGAAGATCTGTGTCGGCTATCGCTCCTTTCTTCTGAAGCATTGTCACTATTTCTGTTTGGAGTGTGTGGGGTGCCCAAACGCTTTCCAATTTTATTTTTTCTCCTATGTTACAGGTATTGCAGCTCTTTCACGTGTATATCTCTTTGTAAAGTTTTGATACCATGAGTTCATGTCTGCTGTGAGACTTGGTTTGATCTTGGCCATTGATTCTTTAAAATCGAATAATGTTACTTCGTTTGTTTTTTGGTCTCTTCGTAAGGCATTCATTGCAGCTTCACGGCATATAGCCTCTATATCAGCGCCTGAGTAGCCGGAAGCTGATCTTACTACTTCATCCAAATCAACATCAGCTGAGAGAGGCATTTTTTCAGTATGCAGTTTGAATATTTGTTTTATCGTCTTACTGTCCGGAGACGGTACGAATATTAGTCTATCGAATCTTCCAGGCCTAAGTATGGCTGGATCGACTATATCAGGTCTATTTGTGGCTCCTATTACGACAACATTTTCTAGAGATTCTATTCCATCAAGTTCTGTCAGTAATTGGCTTATGACTCGTTCTGATGCCCCAGAGTCGGCGCTGCCCATCCCTCTTCTTGGGGAAACGGCATCTAGCTCATCGAAGAAGATTATTGAAGGTGCTGCGGATCTCCCCTTCCTAAATACTTCTCGGATTGCTTTCTCACTCTCTCCAACCCATTTTGAGAAGATCTCTGGACCTTTTATTGATATGAAGTTGGCTTCGCTTTCTGTAGCTACAGCTCTTGCGAGCATGGTTTTGCCACATCCAGGTGGTCCAAATAGCATTATTCCTTTTGGCGGTTTGATCCCCATTCTTTTGTACATTTCAGGACTTTTTATTGGCCATTCTACAGCCTCGACGAGTTCTGATTTAACTCCTTCAAGGCCTCCTACTTCTTTCCAGTGGACTGTTGGCACTTCGATGTAGACTTCACGCATTGCCGTCGGTGTTATTTCTCTATATGCATTAGTGTAATCTTGCATCATGACTTCCATCTTGTCAAGAATGCTTGGGGGAATTCTTTCGTCTTCTAAATTGATTTCTGGTAGATATCTTCTTAGACATTTCATTCCTGATTCTCTACATAATGAGGCTATGTCTGCACCGGTGTATCCATGAGTTATATCTGCAAGTTTCTTGAAGTCAACGTCATTTGCCATAGGCATGTTTCTAGTATGTATTTGTAGAGTTTCAAGTCTTCCTTTCTTATCTGGTACTCCGATCTCTATCTCTCTATCGAAGCGTCCAGGTCGACGTAATGCTGGATCTATTGCGTTAGGTCTATTTGTTGCCCCGATTACTATGATATTTTCTCTTGAACCCATCCCATCCATAAGTGATAGTAATTGCGCTACTACTCGCCTTTCAACCTCACCAGTGACATCTTCTCTTTTTGGTGCGATTGCATCCATCTCATCGATGAATATGATGCTTGGTGCCGATTCTTGTGCTTTCTGGAATATTTCTCTAAGTCTTGCTTCCGACTCACCATAGAATTTGGACATGATCTCTGGTCCGGAGATTACATAGAAATTTGCATCTGACTCGTTTGCAACTGCTTTTGCAAGTAATGTTTTGCCGCATCCTGGTGGACCATATAGGAAGATACCTCTTGGAGGGTCTATTCCCAGTCTCTGGAATAGTTCCGGATGTCTTAGGGGAAGTTCAACCATTTCACGTATTCTTTGTATCTGTCCATGTAGACCTCCAATGTCTTCGTAGGTGACCATTGGGATGCCTTTTCTTTCGGGTGCTGGCTCGCTAAGCACTTGGATTATTGTGCTTTCTGTTAATCTGACTGCGCCTTTGGGCTTAGTTCTGGTAGCGATCAGTGGCACGGCACTTCCGAATATAGATAACATTACTGTGTCACCTTCGACGAATGGCATATCCATAAATCGTCTTTTAACAAAATTCACGAATTCTTCATCTATATTTAGCCTGACATCCGTTGGTGAGAAGATTATGCTCTGGGCTTCTTTAACATCTGCTTTTCTAACATTGATGTATTCATTTAATGCGACACCAGCGTTACGTCTGAGCAGTCCGTCCATACGGATTGTGTCTTGGCCTTGATCTTCTGTGTATGCGGGCCATACTACTGCTGTTGTTACTTTTTTTCCATGTATTTCAACAAAGTCTCCAGCAGTTGAATTGAGTTTTTTCATGGTTTCGTTGTCTATTCTGACCTTTCCGTGGCCTACGTCTCTTTGTCTTGCATCTGCGACTCTTAATTGAATTCCATCTTTGACCATTTATGCAATCTCCATTTTTAGTGGATTAGGGCCGATAGCCCTGTTAATAGTCATACTCACAACTTTAACAAATATAAATTTGAGTTGATTTTCAGGCTTGATTTTATTTAGAATATTCAATTTCATTTTTTCTATAGTTCCCCCTCGAAAGTGTTAATTGACCTTCTTATTCTATCCAGGAAGTGCAGGTATTCCTGCATTAGTATCTCTCCTTGTTTGCTTAGACCGTATACTTGCTCTGAGACCTCTTCTATCAGATTCATTCTTCGGAGAAGGTCTAGGTTCTCGTAGAGTAGTTTTGGATTGATGAATTCTCTCAGGTATCTTTTTTCTCTTGGGCTCTCCAGCATTGAGAATAGCATCATTCTCCTAGCTCGACTCTCAAATAGATCAATGGTTTCTAATGTGTCTTTTAGGAATTCGTCTAGATGATCGATGGTTCCTCTTCCAATTTTCACTCGGTTTCTGGATTGTGGTTTGACTGCGCGCTTATATATTCTACGGCTACGCTCGTTGAGGGGGTAAACCCATATTTCCTCAATATTTGATGATCTGTTTAGTAGTCCAAAGAGTTCTAGAAATGACTCTTGATCTATTCCGGCTTCGCATATAACAGCCGTAAATTTTTCGTCGGCTAACCCACAAATGTCCAGTATTGCTTCAAGTTCATCTGGCAGGAACTTTACTTGAGCATTGACGTATACTTGATTGATTCCACTGTTAAATAGGTCAATGATGCCGTGATATTTTTGAAATCTTTCGAGTTCAGATTCTTCTGAAGCATTGTTTATCCATTCTTTGAAAGTCTGATAGCTGCCAATGTGTTTTGATTCGGCTTTCTTTGCAGTGGATCCGAGTTGCATGTACATTGTATACTGCCCTGGTTACATGTAGTAACTCAGGTAGTGAATATAAATGTTACTTGAAGTAACAAATAATAGTTATTTTAAGCTCTCGTAACATTCACAACTTGTATCTCGCTGACACCTTCGGTAGATTTCAATGCATCCTCAACCTCATCCATCTTACCGCTAATCTCCTCTGGCATTGCAACATTTACAATTAATGCTACTAGACCGAAGGCAATTGGCTCTTCTTTTGATGCAATAATAGTTGCATCTGTTGGAAGTTTCTTTTCTATTTTGGATTTGAGTTCCGATAGATCGGTTGACGTGTCAGCTGGAAATATTTTGATAGACGCTAAGACTTTGGCCATCTATTTGTTCCTCATGGTCCGATGTTTCCACATTTGGGACATTTGTAATCTCTACCGAATAGTCTGCACTTTTCACAGCGCCAGATTTCTACGTCACCACAGTTTGGGCATTGGAACTTTACAGCGGCTTCTCCTGGAATTATTGTTCTAGAGCACCAGTTACATTCTGGCATTGTAGTTTTAGTTTCACTCAATCGGTAGACACCATCGCATATATTATATGAGTTTGCTGAAGAGTTTTCTCCGTCATATATAAGGGCGTAGATTTCGACCCATATTTTTAATTCAGCCTCTAAAGCTCTTTTCCGCCTAAGTAACATCATGAGTTATTAAAGTTTGATGAAATTATTTTCTTAACTGATGAGGAATCATAAATTTGATTATTAATACTGACTCTTTATTTGTCGATTTATTCTGAAAGTTTCATCTTTAAAGAAGATTTGAAATCACGTTTGGACTTTTGAATCAATATAGTGATCTCTTCACCTTCATCTTTGATTTCGAGAATATTATCACCAAGTTGGTCTATGATACTTCTAATATTGTTTGCAGATTCTCGATCGTCGAGCAATATTTCCAGGGTTTCTCCAGGATCAATTTTATCCAAGGCAACTTTTGTCTTGAGTTGTGGATAAGGGCAGATTGTACCCCTAACATCTAATACGTTCTCCTTAGATTGTGTATCACCCATCTCAACATCTTCCATTTGATTTAATTTTGAAATAGTACGCGACAGTTGACCGACATGTTGCTATTTATCTTTTATAATACTATCATATCGTTCTTTAGCTGGCTAGATATTGCAGTGCAAAATATAATGCACTCATGTGGTATAGGCTTTATAAACCTCTTACCTTTATTCTATTATTGGTGAAGCGTCTGAACCTTAGATATAGACCAGCGGTTATGGTCTTATTTTTGATCTTATCATTAGCTTCACTATCTTTGATTATGGATTATGGTCTAAGAAATATCACTCTTAAGATGATATGTGATCTGAATTGTAACGTTGCTGGAGTAGAACCATCTGGAAATCTTCTAGCATTTGTGCCAATTCTTCTTGGAGGATGGGTCCTCATATTCAAATTCGCTGGAAAATGGTTTAACCATAATAAGAGCATTATTTTTAGAGGGCTATCTATTGTGGCAATTGCATTATTGATCTCACAAATTATGATTTCAAGTTATAATGTACCTTTGAATGTTCAGACTACTGGCTCAGATTGTTGTTTTGATTCAGATACATTATTTGTAGAAGCACAGACAACATACTCAGGTGAAGAATGCCTCGGCTGCCATAGACAGGTTACCCCCAACATCTTCGTTCAATGGAACCAGAGTAAACATGGCATGAATTCCATCTATTGCGACTCCTGTCATGGACCCAATCATGAAGCCCTTATCTGGCCTACTGGTCAACAATGCAAAACATGCCATCAAACACAAGTTGAACAATTCATAAAAGGGAAACATCATCTCGCTTGGCTTTCAGGCGATGTTATAGCAAGCAGTGTATTGCAGCTTGATGAGACAATTACTTGGAAAGGTTGCGGTTACTGCCACAGAATAGGATCCTCAGGCAATACAACAAATTGGGGACCTAATACTCCGGGAGTCGCAACAACTCCAGGATCAAAATGTGATTCATGTCATACAAGACATTCTTTCTCAATAATTGAGGCGAGAAAACCTGAGGCATGTAGTAACTGCCATATGGGTTTCGACCATCCAACATATGAGATGTACATGAGTTCAAAACATGGTATAATATATTCTACTAGAGGAGACGAATTTGTCTGGGATTATCCCTATAATGAAGAGTGGCCTAATGAAGCTCCTGTTTGCATAACCTGTCACATGGATAAAGGTAACCATGAGGCGATAACTGCTTACCGCTTCTATGGTGTTCTTGGACCAGACGTAGGACCTCTCAAAGAGGATTCTGAATGGGCCGCAGACAATGCTGAAGTTCTTAAGGGACTTGGAGTACTCACCCCAGATGGCCAACCAGGCGTTATTTTTGATGTTGTCAAAGATTTGAGAATTGCTACCCTTTCAGATGAAGAATTTAACCAAATAATTGAAAGTGAGCTTAAGATATGCTATAGGTGCCATTCACAAACATATGTAGATTATCAATTCGATCATTATGAGGAAGTGACAAAACAATCTATACATCTACTGGCCGAGGGTGTTAGAATCGTCGCTGAATTATACGAGGATGGGACTATAGAGAAGCCTGAATCATATCCGTATAATTATCCGTTCATGTTGGCATTCTATAATTCACCAACTCCAATAGAGCAGGATCTATATCTTATGCTAGAAGAATGGCATAATCGAATGTTCCAGGGTTCTTTCCATGAAAGTGCAGACTATATGCACTGGGAAGGTTATGCCCCTATGAAAGAACATCTGGTAAGAATGAGGGTTGAAGCTCAGCGTATGCGTCTTGAAGCCAAACTCGATCAAACACAACCAGAAACACCGATCAAACTTGCTAATGGAGGATTAGGAATTTCTGAGATAGTAGCAATAATCGCTACTATTATTGCTGTTGCAGCAATATTGTTGGCAGTTAGGGCAGAGAGAAAAGTCAAAAAAACTTCGTAAAGACTCAATATCGCGTGCGATAGATTAGCGTGTGCTATCATATGATTGTTTAATTTGTTTTTTCTAAGCGATGGATAGAAACATAGAGAGCAATTATGTAGAATGTAGTCACAAAGCTACCAGCAATTCCTATTACCATAAAAATTTTCGCAATATCATTAGAGATCCATATAGTGATCAATCTTAGAAACTCTGGAAGAATATCGGTTAAATGAGTGAAATCAAAAGGAAAAACATCTAACAGCCATAACAGTGCGATAAAACTGAATAATGCTCCAAAAGCTTCCAGAGGACGAATTGTATTTTTTCGACCTACAATTATCTTTCCAATACTGGTAATTATTCCAAAGGATAATGAACCATAAAATAGGAACTGCTCTAAATGACCAAATTTTGAAGTGAAGAATCCTGTTGAGGATGTTTGATGGGTAATAAGGAAGGTTACCAATATGAGGATACAGAAGATGCCGATTAATTCTCCGGCTCTTTCAGAAAGTTTCATTACATCTTTTTTTGCTTCTTTCTCAGCGTGTCTGGTAAACCAGCCTTTGGGCTTATTCTCACTCAACAAGTATCCACCATATTTTTTTTGACGGTATAGCGCGCGCTTTTACTCGTTTTTAGATTGCGTCTGATCCTCTTTCTCCTGTTCTTATTCTTATGGTGTCAGCTACAGGATAAAGGAATATCTTTCCATCCCCAATTTCTCCAGTTGAAGCGTTTTTACGAATAATATCTATTAACTTATCAACATTGGAATCATCTATAATGAGTTCTATCTTTAGTTTAGGTAGCAGATCAACATTTATGCGTCTTCCTCTGAAGGTTAGCGTGTAACCCTTTTGTCTTCCTCTTCCTCTAACTTCTGAAACGGTCATTCCTAGAAATCCTGCTTCTGCCAATGCGTTTTTTATATCATCGAGTTTTTCTTCTCTAATTACTGCTTCTACGCGCATCATCTTGCATAAGCTTCCTCGAGATGTAATGATATGTCTAAACCTATTGCTTCGGCTTGAGGGTTTACTCTTAATCCCATTGTACTGTCTATGACTTTCAAAATGATCCATGTTACTACTGCTGCATAGGCCATTGTCGCCATAACACTGATCACCTGCACTGAAAGTTGAGCTAGATTTCCTGCGATCAATCCGACTCCTGTTGCAAAGATGCCTGTAGCTATTGCACCCCAAATGCCGCCGACACCGTGAACACCCCAAACATCTAAAGCATCGTCGAGTTGAAGTCTGTTTTTCAACTGAATAGCCGCATAACATATTATGCTAGCAACGAATCCTATCGCAAGTGCAGCTTGCACTGTCACAAAACCTGCTGCCGGAGTTATAGCTACCAGTCCTGCTACTGCACCAGTCGCCGCACCTATCAACGATGGAGTTCCCTTATATAGCCAGTCCATCATTAGCCAAGTTAGAGTTGCTGTAGCGGCTGAAGTGTTAGTTGTTACGAAAGCTAGTACGGCTATTTCATTTGCGCCGAGAGCACTCCCTGCATTGAAGCCGAACCATCCAAACCATAATAACGCAGTTCCAAGGACTATCAAAGGAATATTGTGTGGTGTCATTGAATATCTGCCATAACCTTTTCTTTTACCTAAGATGAATGCCGTCATTAGTGCTGCCATACCTGCGCTAATATGAACTACAGTTCCTCCAGCGAAATCTAATGCTCCCAGTGAGCCTAACCAACCTCCTCCCCAAACCCAATGAGCAATTGGACTGTAAACAAATGTTGACCAAAGTACTAGGAAGAGTAGATAACTTCCAAAACGCATTCTGCCTGCAAAAGCACCTGTTATCAAGGCGGGTGTGATGATGGCAAACATTCCTTGATATACCATGAAAGCAAGATGTGGAATTGTTGGTGCAAGAGGTGCAGGTTCCAAATCAACACCATTTAGTGTAAACAATTCTAGTCCCCCGATCATTCCCATGATATCTGATCCGAAGGCTAAGCTGTATCCCCATAGTACCCAAACGACACTGACGACTGCTAAAGCTATGAAGCTCTGCATAACTATTGATAAGACATTTTTTCGTCGAACTAAACCTCCATAAAAGAAAGCAAGGCCAGGTGTCATCAACATTACAAGAGCGCTAGAAATTAGAATCCAACTAATATCACCGCTATCCATCTTGTCACCTTATTCTGCAACTATTAAAAATGCTAAGATAAATATCATATCTATACTGCAATAGATCAAAAATTATCATAAATGATAATAATAAATAATCCAATATTCAATAATTAAGTATATTATGAATAAAAGATAGCCATTATGCTACATATCATAGCGCGCGCGTAAAATTAAAAAAACCTGAAGGGCATGAGAATGAGGATTGAAGAATATTCTTTCGGCACTATACGAATCGATGGCGAGGTGTATTCCAAAGATCTATGGTTGATAAATGGGAAGATAGACAAGAGAGACAAAAGTATTGCGAAAAGTAAGTTTGGAACATCGCATAAAATATGCGCGAAAGAACTCAAAAAAATAGTTACGAAAAAAACGAAAAGAGTCATAATCGGCTCTGGGGCCAGTGGACTTGTGACATTGACAGAAAAAGCATTAAAGTTTCTAGATGATAATGATATCAAACTTGAGATCTATAAGACAAGCGATCTACTCGTAAAGAAAATAGAGATATTCGAAGACGACTCTGGAATCATACACTTGACTTGCTAGAACCATCTGCGCTATCGTAATAACACGTAAGATAGTTTGGATAACATATCATTCTCAAGGTAACAACTAGATGTTACCTTTAAATATTTTAAACAAACCATTAAACAAGTTAATCGTTGAGTCCTTATAGAACAGATTTTAAGCCAGTAAAGAGACATACGCTAGTACTTGCTCCGTTGGGATGGTTCAGTATACAAGAGTATCTTTCTAGAAAGACTGGATATAACGATCTACTTTTTTCTGAAGTTGGAAGACTATTGGAATCAATTGAAGATAATCGACTCAGTGAGAAAACTCTATCGATGAGGTTCCTTCGATATTATAGGCAAGGACTTCTAAAAAGAAAGAGGGTTGGACATAAATTCCTTTACAGACTCACTGAGAAAGGTATTTACAAAGGTCTAGGGCATGGGGAAGAGCAGATAGAATACATACCAAGACCTGAGAATATTTGAAAAGACATTCGAAACATGTTTTTTCAGCGATAATCATACATAAAAATTGGCAGCTTATTATAGCGAGTTATTTTCGAGTTTTATTGTACGCGCACGATTGTATATTATCAGATTTATAATTGTCAGAATTATGAATCCTGATAAGCCTGTCACTCCAATTGTTAAATCATTCCCTCCCCGAATTGGCATAATTGCTAATCCAACAGTTGCATTAAGTGAACCATGGATGATTGCTGCAGCGATCACAGATTTCGCTTTAATTCTGACATAGCTGAAAATTGGTGATAGCAATAGCGTGAAGATTATCATCATGATAACACCAACTGAAGGATGTTGAGGATAGTTGTGTCCTTGGAGGATTATTGGAGCATGCCATATCCCCCAAATAACTCCAATCATCATTGATGATTTCCAGAAATTTAATTTACTAAGTTCTTTTTGTAGAAAACCTCGCCATCCTAGTTCTTCACCGAAACCTGCTATAGTATTGATTGTTGGACCAGCAACAAGACCTTGAAGCAGTGCAATCCAGAATGGGTGAATTGGAGACTCCACAATTTGTCTTTGTAGCTCTTCTAGTTGTGTAGTTGTTAGAGTGAATCTGAATCTTTCAATCATCCCCTCCATTCCAGGAGTGTATTCAATTCCAGGAAAGAGTAGACTTATGCCAAGCGTGGCTAGTGCTATGACAGGTGGCGATAACCATGCCACTAGAAAATACCTATTTGGTTTAAACGATATTCCTAATGGTTTCTTTAACGGTTCTTTACAAACCATCTTTTGCAGAATAATGGTGATAATTGAAGGAACAAACATGAATGCTATCAGAATAATTAATGTGTAAGACGAATTCCAGCTACCACCTAAAACTAGAAAGATTATCACAATAGCCCAACTGAAGAAGTATGTTAATCCAATAAACAAACCAACTCTTTTGATATCAAAGTCCATAACAGATACACCATTAGAAAAAATGCTTAAAGAATCTTTGTGGTGATAAAAATTGTTTGATATACAAATTAATCATTACGAGTTTTATCCATTAAATAACCTAAACCAGCTGGAATTATCAATATTATCAAATATGTTATGCCTATGTCCATCATGTAATCAGATAATGTCATCTTCATTGGACTTTCTGGCATAAACAATATTAGATCAAATACTAAACTGATGATCAGCCATACAATTCCAATAAATATTCCTTCTTTAACAAATTCTCTATTAATTTTGCTGAGATATTGAACTGTAAAAAGAACGACAGCTGACGTTAAGACAACAGGCATTATAGATTCAAACAATGGTCGGCTCGAAGATCTCAGGGGAAAAATGAAAAAAGAAACAATAAAAGGGATTAACCAAATTAGAAAGCCGAACAACATTATTGCTTTCCAATTTCTACTAGACATAAATTTTTACTCCTGAAGAGAGCACGCTATCTAATTAATCTGGAACTACGATCTTTTCTATTCCTTTTTCGGGTTTAGGGAATTTTGGATCCATTTCTTCTAGCATATCGGCTATAGTGTTACTTATGATGAAATTTCTATACCATTTGTTATCTGCTGGAACTATATGCCAAGGAGCATATTTGGTATTGCATTTGGTGAGCATGTCTTCGTAAGCTTTCTGATAATCATCCCATAGTGCACGTTTCTCTATATCACCAACAGAGAATTTCCACTGTTTCTCAGGATCGTCTCTCCTTGCTTCAAGACGTTGTTTTTGTCTATCTTTTGAGATGTGAAGAAAAAATTTTAGGATCGCAGTGCCATTTTCGACTAAAGATTCCTCGAAATTATTGATGATCTGATAACGTTTGCTCCAGACGTTTTTTGGAACAATATTTTTTACACGTACGACAAGCACATCTTCGTAATGTGAACGATTGAAAACACCAATGTATCCTTTGGGAGGCGTATGTTGGTGTATGCGCCATAAGAAATCATGAGACAGCTCTTCGGTTGAAGGTTGTTTAAAGCTAGTCACTTGTACTCCTTGTGGATTTACACCTCTAAATACATGGCGAATTGTTCCATCTTTTCCTCCAGTATCCGTAGCTTGGAGAACAACAAGCAGTGATCGTTTTCCTTCAGCGTAGAACATTTCTTGAAGCAAACGTAATCTTTTTAAATTCTCTATTGTTTCTTCGCGAACTTGATTCTTGTCTTTCTTTGGACCGGCATATCTTGTATCATAGTCTTTTAGATCAACTTTTTTTCCGAAAGGAGGAATGATTCTTTGGTTCTTCATAAAATAAACTACATATTTAGTTGGATATAGCTTTACATTTCTAGGGCGTGCAATATATTTTCTTTAGATTTTCGTATATCACCAATTAGTTAATTGGTAATGACTCTAAGCACGCGCGCTCAAATTTTAACTGGATTGAATCCAAAGAACAACTAAATCTTTATTGAAAGATTTTTCGAAAAGATCTTTTTTCTTATTTAATGATTGCTCTTCTAAAACAGGATTTTTATTCACTATGCATTTTACTGTTACAGCTGTAGTGGCGATGTTCACTTTTAGATTCCTCACTATTGATCCGTGTGAGAAATCTAATGCATCTGCCACCCTTAACATTGAAGATAATAGAACTACTTTTTGCTTTTCTTTTGGACTTAATAATGCATAATTGTAATGTTTCTTCTTTGGAGGTTTCTTTCTATGGTATCTGGCAATACTACCAATAATATATCTCTCATTTGTAGTGAATGGCAAATCGCAGTCGTTAAGAATCAGTTTTAGAGATGTTTTATTGTGTCCAGTACCACCTCTAGACCAACCGATATCATGTAATAGAGTTGCGCTCTCTAGCCAATAACGTTCTAATGCTCCTAGTTTGTGTAATGGTTTTAGAGTATCAAATAATTTGATTGCAAGTTTCTTTACTTGTTCGGAGTGGGTGCTGTCATCCTCGTATTTCTGAACAACTTTTTTAATTATTTTGAGTGTCTCTTTATTTCTCCAAATCATCTTGCGTTTTTTCACCCTTTCTTTTCCTCTAATCTTCTTTAAGGGTAAACCACACAATAGCATTTGGGCAAAATTCTCTGGAAGTCCTTCTCTTCTTATTGCTTGAGCAGCAGTTTCAAGATCGTAAGGAATCCTAACCAATTCAACAGAGAATGGATTAAAACCTATTATTGCATATGCAGCTTTTGGATTATTATCGTCAGATCTTCCGACACTTCCAGGATTAATGATTGTCACTTCATCTATAGTTCTTGAAAACTGCCTATGAGAGTGACCAACTATCAATATATTTACTTCACTTCCCGAAATGACCTCGCGTAATCTTTTACTCGAGGTATTTGGATAGATGTGTTCCTCTATCGACTCTGGACTTCCATGAACCATTAGCAATTTTTTTTCTTTGATCTCTAGAGTAATATTTTTCGGTAATGAGTTCAAATATGCCTTGTTAGTTCTTGTTAATTTCTTTCTAGCATACTTGAATGCAATATTTTTTTCTCCAGAATTTGGACTTCTTCCCTCCAAGACTTTTAGATCGTAATTACCGATAATACTCAGAACTTTATTGGAACGAAGGATCTCTATTACTTCATTTGGGAATGCACCATATCCCACAAAGTCGCCAGCATTTAGAAAAACTTCTACACCTTTTTCTCTAGCATCATCTAATACGGCTTTAAGTGCATGTAGATTTGCATGTACATCAGCTAAAATAGCTATTTTCGGATTCTCTTTTTCAAGTAGTGATTTTACACCCTTTTCTGCACCCATGAATTCTGCACTTGTGATTTGTCTTAAGTGTTCAAATCTTTGCTCCTTTTTAGTTTCTTCCCAAAATGATACAAATTCCTTGTATTTTGATCTTCTCATTTCTTGGATGTCTTGCAGGAATTTTAAAAGTCCGTTTTCAATTGTTGGGATCTTCTCATTTGTTTCTATTCTTGAGGCAAGCTCTAATTTAATATTTGTAATAAACTTAGGAATAAAATCTATCCAAACATCATAGTCATGCATTTCTCCCAAGAGGTCTTGGAAATTTTTCATAACAGAGATGTATTCTTTTAATTTTTCATCATATTTTGGTGAAAATATTTCTATTGTGTAGCGCAGCCATTTTGCACGAATTCTCATTTTATGATGGTTTACAATATCATTTTCGTGATGAACACAGTCCTCCATTACTAGAAAGTCCCCGAGTTTCTCCGATATGTATGTGTGAGCTTTAATGTAGGTTGAGGGAGTATCTATTGATGCATCGATAGCATTTGATCGTTGCTTAACCTGTTGACAATAATCTCGGATATTTTCAATTAAATGTGAGTTTCTCAATTGATTTAGTTTATTGTTTATCTCTGTTTGCATGTTTCTTCTGCGTTCTACGTGTTTGGATAAGAGGATCTCTACACCAATGTTGACATTTTTATCGCTTAAGCCGTCGAGGTATTTATTTACAGAAGCTATTTGTACATCTGTGTCTCGGGCAGATCCAAGAGTTCTTGTAACTCTCTTAATCTCCTTTAACCAATTTTTGTATTCCTTTTTAGGGATACAATCTGCAAAAAGAGGTAAAGCTGCACGTATTCTACGTGATGCTACTCTAGTTTTATGAATGTACTCTATGTCATTACTTTTCCTAACACCTTCTACCTGACTCTCAAGTGCTTTCAGAAGATCGGTTAGAGTCTCGGCTCCAAAAAAACAATAACTGAAATCCTCTTGTATTGTACGATTAAGAGGAATTTGTGAACTCATGCCAGATCCCTTTGTTCGCGATCAACCAATTTTGAGAATTCAGTGCAGGCTCACCACTATTTCGTATAACTCGTTCATATTTACCAGTCGGCAAGAGTCGCCTTGATTTCACATTGTCACGTAGATGGATATTCAACATATTCTCCAGCATCGATCGCCTGAGTCTCCGATCCGGAACTGAGAAGAGCACTTCGACTCTTCGAGTAAGATTTCTAGGCATCATATCTGCACTTCCAAGCAGAATTTCCTCATTTCCACCGTTTGCAAAATAGTAAAGTCTTGCATGTTCAAGAAATCTCCCGACTATTGATATTACAGAAATATTTTCACTTACATTCTTTATTCCTGGCCGCAAGCAGCATAATCCTCTAACATTGAGGTTGATCTTTACTCCAGCTATTGAAGCACGATATAGTGCTTGAATAATATCCTTGTCAATTAAACCGTTCAGTTTAAAGGCTAGATAGCCTTCACCAGTTTTTTTATGAATGGCTATTTCTCTTGTAATGCGTTTTAATATTTCACTTTTCAATAATTTTGGAGCTACAATTAGATATTTATAATCCTCTTCATAGGTGCCTCCACTTAATAGGTCGAAAAGGTTTGAAACTTCTATTCCTATTTTTGCATTTGAAGTAAGGTATGATATGTCGCCGTAAATCCTTGTGGTAAAAGCGTTATAGTTTCCTGATCCAATGTTCGAAAATCGAGTTATTTTTTTATCCTTTTTTCTTTCTATCAGAAGAATTTTGGTATGTATTTTCAATTTTGGGAAATTATATATTACCTTCACTCCAGCCGCTATTAATTTTTGAGTCATATTGATGTTGTGTTCTTCATCGAATTTTGCTTTGAGTTCTATAAATGCTGTTACCTTTTTACCGTTTTTTGCTGCATCAATTAAGATGTCCATTATTGGTGATTTTTTGTCTATTCTATAGAGAGTAATATAGATCAAAGTAACATGTGGATCTTTTGCTGCTTGGCGCATTAAGGTTAGAATTATTTCAAAACTGTCATATGGATAGTAGAAGACGTAATCTTTTTTCTGGATTGTTTTGAATAGATCCTTATCAGGGGATAATTCTTTAGGAATGTATCTATGGAAAGCAGTATCTTTTAGGTCTGGTCGACTAATTTTTAATAATTGCCAAAAATCTGCTAGCCCTAATGGACCATCGATTTCATACATGAGATAACTCTGTAGACCGAACATGTTTGCCATAATCTCTCTCAGATTATCCGGCATCGAATCTTCAACTTCAAGTCTAATTGGGAAACCAATTTTTCTGGCTTGTAGACTTTTCTGCATAATTTTCAAGAAATCAGAGGTTTCATCTACTAGAACTTCTATCTCAGCGTCTCTTGTTAATCTAAAAGGATATGCTGCCAATATTTCCATTTCTGGAAGTAAAATGTCTAGGTTATTTTTCACAACATCTTCAAGAAACACATACTCAATTTTCCGTTTTTTCTCATCTGTCTTTGAAGTATCAGATTCACTCGGGAGTGCCACAAATCTTGGGAGTCGATCGTTTGGCACCTCCACTAGAAAACATCGCTCCAGTAAAGTCTGATCCTTAACTACTACGAACAAGTTGATGCGTAAGTTAGAAATAAACATGTGAGCAAAATCTTCACTTGGATTCTCAATAATTGGAAATATTTTTTTTTCAAAAAAATCTCTTAGGGTTAATCGGTCATTCTTATTTAGATCCTTTAATCTTTTTATGTGAATATTTTCACTCGTAAGGGCTGGTTTTATTTCATCACTCCAACATGAATAATGCTTTTTTAGAAGTGGAATTATTTCTCTCCTGGTTGCGTTAAGTTCATCAAAAGCACTCATTCCATCCGGTCTTCTCTCTACAGCACCCTTCTTGATTTTTTTTTGCATACGCGATACTCTTGTCATGAAAAATTCGTCAAGGTTGCTTCCACATATAGCAAGGAACTTTACTCTTTCCAATAACGGATGTGAAAGATCTCTGGCTTCCTCAAGAATTCTATGGTTGAATCTGATCCAGCTAACTTCTCTATTGATAAATAATTTGGGATTGTTAAGAGAAATATGTTCTGTTTGTAATGATTTATCTTGGCGGTCTAATTCGACTAAATCTAAGTGGATCGCCAAAACATCTACAACCTAGCCCACGCTATTCGATATTGTTAGAATACAATATCCTTATTTTATCGCCTAATAAATCCAATTAAAAGAATTTTTATTGTTAAATGGTATAGCGCGCTATTGTCAACTTTTTTTAGGTTATTTTCTTTTTGGAATAATAATTTATTAAATCTAAAGTCGACCAAGGTTTACATTCTTCAACATTAAATCCAAGTAACTTCGCGTATTTATGTATAGTATCAATACTATTGGCTTCTATCTCTAGAAATTCAGGAATGTAATCATATTTATCCAAATACTTGTCGAGTTCGAATTTCACATCATTAATTATGTAACTTGTTCGAAGTTTACTCATTTTTGCATGGCTGGAAAGCCCAAGAGATTCTAAAATATTTTTCATCGACTCTAGATCTGATACAGTAACTTCATATTCTTTCGCAATTTTCGCTTTTTTGTTATCAATTATTTTTTTGAAAGTAAGAGTAGAACTTTCTTTTTCTTTTCTTAACCTTACTAGACTGTTAGCCTTCTTGAAGGAGTAGTCCTTAGAATCAAAGAATAATGTTTCAATCTCTTTTTGGGAGATTTTTTTTGCCCCAATGGAGATCAATATTTTTTCTAATTTTTTTCTGTTAATTTCTAATATTTTTACTTCGATTTCATCCATGAGATAATATCCTATCATTAGCGTTAATTTAGCTTCCGCTAACCTGACAACAGGAAAAAAATCAGCGTTATTTTAGTGCTCGATTATTGTGGGTAAAGGTCTGTCTGACTGTTCTTCTTAAGAGCAGTATGGTTGCGCCAATAGCTGAGATTGATGCGATGATTCCAGCTGCTGGGAACTCAGGTATTGATATGCCCGATTCTTCAAGGTAGAAGTCTTGTCCATCTGTCTGTCCACCCCATGTCACCACAACTGTTTTAGACTGTTCAGCATAACCGGCACCTGTTCCTGGTGGGATTAGAGCCATAATATTGAGGTACGTTTCTGGTTGTATGTATTGCCAGTAGATGCCGTCATAGGTGTAGGTTCTGTATGTTGCGGATGATCCTTCAATAGTGTTGGTCAGCCATGAGCCTGCTCTGAAGTCTCCCATGTAGTTTCGTGCATATGTGAATCCGGATATTCTTCCTAAGAGGTCCATCTCGAATACGACTGTTGATATTCCTTTACATGGGGGTGTTGCTGTGACTGTTGATAGTTGGACGTATCTTCCAGGATATTCGGGGTTCCAAGCATGTGCCACTATAGTGTATGTTCCTGGAGGTATACCATAGCTTCTCTTGTGGCCGGAGTATCTTTCTCCTTCACCATATTCGAACTCACCTTTCGGTGACTTATAGAATGGGAAGTAGTATCCGAAACGTTTCTTGTACCAGTTTGATAGAGCTGTGTTCATTGCTTTTTCTGGGTCACCTGGATTAAGCCATGTTCCCAAGTTTGGTCCGACCAGCTGGTTTTCTGGGGATGTAAATTCGCCGAAACCGAATAGTTGGAAGACCCAAGTTTGTACACCTTGAGGCTGTGCAGGGTTTAATGCTCCTGGCCATGGCCATTGACTGACAGTATTTGTTGATGATTGCGGTACTCCTGTAATGTTGGCTGCAATGATTTTTCCATCTGGGTCATAGGCTTCAATTCTGAATTGGTAGCTCCAAACATCGTCGGGTAATTGTGCTGGAATAAGCTCTGTCTTAAAGTCGATTACAACTCTTATTTCGGCGCCAACTAACAGGTATATTGGGCTATCACCTGTGGAGGTTCCTTTCTGAACCCATACTTCGACATCCTGCATTTGATAATATCCAACTGTGTAGGCCTTAAGAGTGTAAATGCCAGTTGGAATACCTCTGGGTCTTAAATCACTCCTCAAAAAGTCTGTATAGGTATTCTCATGACCTGCAAGCCCTAGAAATTGTATAAAGTCTATTCCAGCTTTTTGGCGTTTATAATCATAGTATCCTCCTGCAACCCAATTTCCTGCTTCATCAAATACATAGAGTCTAAGTTGTGCTGGTGGATGAACCCAGTTTACTGGTTGTGTTGGGTCTTGACAGTCTCTAGAGTATACGGTCGCATCGATTCTAGCACCTTTAATCAGATGAAAACTCAATGACCCATTGGTGCAGTATTGTATAGTGTGAAGTGGAAACTCTTGCTGTAGGTAACCTCTGAACCAAGCCTTGATGGTATATGTGCCTTCTGGCATTCCTCGTGGAGGTATTTTCCATCTGTGAGGTGAGGGGCCAATTCCAATAAGCTGTAGACTATACGCTGATTTTGTTGGTGTTGATTTGAAGTCTGTAAAGTTCCATGCACGGATAACACCATCTGAATCATATGCTTCTATGATTAAAGGTCCGTTTTGGTCTGGTGGAACTTCTGCTGATGGAAGTTCTTGATCGTGCCAGTGTACTGTTGCGTTGATTACTCCTCCTTTAAACAGGTCCATCTCAATGCTTGATTGTCCTGGAAACTCGACTGCTGGACAGTTTATCTGATATTCTCTTGTTTGCCAGTAACCGAAGACCCAAGCCTGTACAGTATATGTTCCAGGTACAAGGCCACATGTGAAGTGTGCATTTGCGTCGGGAACATGACCGTCCCACCCAATCTCGACTCCAGAGTAGCATGCTGGATTTCCGAAGAATGCTGAGAATGCTGGTATCTGTTGAGCGTTTGCTTGGGTTATGTCGAAGAATCCGTCGATCCAAGTTATCCTATCACCTTCAACATCATAGATTTCGACATAGTAGTAGGCATATGGATATCCTAGAAGAGGTTCAGGATCTGGTGGATAAAGTGTAGCGAGCTTCTGCCCAACTTCACCTAACGGAGTAGTAGGTGTACCAAAGGTTGTATAGTGTGGCCAATCAACAGGACCTGTAGGACACTTTGAGAATATTGTAAGGTTGAATTTACATGATGGATGTAGATAGATATCGATTCCATGCAGTGATTGTCCTCTCTTCAATGTTATTTGTGCTGGTAGAGTTCGTGGTACGAATCCAGCAGAGCAAGCAGTTAATATGTAGACTCCTGGTGCCAAGCCTTCAATTTCATAGTAGCCTTCAGCTGAAGCGTTGAACCAACCCCAACCACATACAGGTCTACCTGTAGGCTCATTGGTTACGGGGTCAAGAGCTGTCCCGTTCGCGAAGACGTAACCTGGAGAAAATACTCCTTCACCGTAGAATTGTCCATAATAATAGCTTGAGTGACCTGCATATCTGACTCTGCCTGTAATATAACCTGGATCAACCTCCCCCTTCACAACAAGCTGCGGATAATTCTCGGGAGGAAAGGATTCATACTGCTCGTATATGTTGTAAAGAAGTGTTTTTGTGTAAAAGACTTTGAAAAAATATTTGCCAGCACATGATGGTGCTTTCATGTCGAAAGCGACGATTTCATACATGCCCCACCGCCAATCAGGCTTCTTCCACGGTTGTCGATCCTTGAAAGGATCATCGCCGGCAGGATACAGATAGTTAGCAGATTTTCCAGTAGTAGGATCCGTAACATTCGGCGCCGTTATAGCAATATAATGCCAGCCTGGTGCAATTGGGTGGTCATTAGCTAATTTTCCTGTTTTGATAAAATGGTAGTCTGATGTTATGCTTGTGACAACCTTCCAACTGGATGAGGTATCTGAGGCAGGCTCGAATTCTGGCGGTATCGCTATGTAAAGCCATCTTGATCGTGCGGAATGTTCCTCCCAGCTAATATCCAAACCAGGTTGATTAGGATCAGATAGACTAGCTGGATCTGAGATGTTGATGTAGAAGTATAGTGGGCCAATTGTATCAGTTAATACCGCACCATCTGGTGAGTAGTAGTTTCCTTGAACATCTAAAGGTTGGTATAATAGGCCTGGGCTTACATATGCGATACTTGTGGTATCATAATTGTTAGTTGTAGCGTATGGGTCTAAAATATGTTCGCCACGAGATCCGTCATCAGCTGCGTTCCAAGTAGTAGTAACGCCGTCACCTCTTGGTGGTGCTGGGCCGTTGGGACTTTGAAGACCTAAAGTATAATGTGCAGCAACATTTTGTACTGTAAAAGAAGATAGTAATATTGTTGTGAGTATCAATCCTAATACGATTTTATGTGAAATGTGTTTTGTTGGATCATTTTTACTCATCATTTTTGGATCGCCGAATTTGACTTTTCGATATGCAACCTTATACATAACGTTTACGATGATATGAATTTATTACATGAAGTGAACGGAAATTTGCTTCTACAAATTTTTTCCCATTCGAACTCATAAACACTCACAACTAAAGCAACATAGAAACTTCCAAAAAAACATAATCAACAATAATCATATAGATCATTGAAACAGTCAATTAATTCCATACCCTAATTACTTACAACTACTTTTATTGAGAAAATAACTTAGCGAGGATCCCGATTTTTTTTGATCATCTAACGTTGGAATAAACATCTTGGTATGCACTAGGATAACTCATAAAATCAGCATCATTAGATGATAGGTCAGATATGCAAAGAGGGCAGCTAAAGGTAATGACAATATCCATCCAGCAGCAATTTCTCTCGTTGTTCCCCATTTGACAGCTTTGCGCCTATGAGCTAATCCAACCCCCATAATGGCTCCTCCTGCAGCATGTGTAGAGCTAACTGGCAAACCTGTCAAGGCTGCGGTGCCTAAAATCAGTGCACTTCCTGTTTCTGCAGCAAATCCCTGATAAGGTCGAAGTTTTGTAATTTTTGTTGCCATTGTTTTAACTATTCTCCATCCGCCTAGAAATGTACCTACAGATAATGTCGAATAAGAAGCAATAATTATCCAAAAAGGAACTACAAATTCAGATAGATATCCATAGTAGACTAGGAGAATTGTTGCGATTCCCATAATTTTCTGTGCATCATTTGTACCATCAGTCATAGAGAAGAAAAATGCAGATACTATCTGTAATTTTCTAAAACGTTTGTTTGCTACAGTAGCAGTAAATCGTCTGAATATGAATAGTATGAAAAGGGTTAGGAAAAATACAAGAACCATAGCAATTGGTGGTACCATAACCATTGGAATAATTACTTTTGAGAATACCCCAAATATATTAATAGCTTCAATACCTGCGGCTGCAAAACCTGCTCCAACTAATCCACCTACCAAAACATGAGTTTCCGATATAGGTAATGAGAAAATCCACGAAGCGATAACATCAAAAATTAATGCACCTACTAATGCAGCTATTATCACTTCACCTGAAGCAATCTCCGGAGCAATTATTCCCGTTCCTATTGTGAAAGCTACAGCAGTACCGAAAGACATGCCAACAAAATTAGCCACAGTCGCCATACCTACTGCTTGAATAGGTTTTAGTGTTCTTGTTCCGATAACTGTTGAGATCGCGTAGGCAGCATCAGTAAAACCAGTCCAAAAAGATAACATGAAAGTCAGAATCATAGCCACAATGAGAATTGGCTCGATGAACATAGGTTCACACTACGAGTTCTTTATGACAATGTCTTGAATTATTAGACACACGTCGTCGATTAAATCCGTAATACGCTCTAAAAATTCATAAATTTCTTTCATAATTATTATTTTTCTGAAATCATTTTCTTGAAAAAGCTTAGCAAAAGAATCGTCACGTAGATCATCGGCCTTATCTTCCAATTGATGTACTCTACGGAATATTTCACCTATTTCTTTCTCTTTTAATTTTGATATTTTTACAAGAGCCGAATCTACTTCTCTTATTTGCTTAACAATTATCTCAGCAAATTCATGGATCGCGTCTTCTGGATTTTTTAATCCAAAAAGGTTAATCCAATTGGTGACAGAGTCTATATGATCTAGTACGTCGTCGTATGTCACGCATAATCTCGAGATGTCTTCATGGTCTATTGGTGTAATGAATGATCGATGTAATTTCTGGATTATTTTATGAACAACTTCGTCAGACTGATGTTCTAGCTCTTTCACGTTCTTGGCTGTTTCATTTATTTTATCGGGTTGATAGTCCTTAGCCATATCTCTTAGGAGTTCGGCGCCTGTTAGAACTATTTGAGACTGCTCTTGGATAAGATTGAAGAAGATCTTATCTTGAGGAATTATCCACTCTTTGAATCCCATAAGTCTACTGTCATAACAATGTAAGTAAATTAAAACTTTCTAGAGTGCCAGCTGAAGACATTACCATGAAATAAAGCATAATGCCCTAATACTGCACATTATTTATTTCCATTTCTCAATCTTCTGGCCTTCTATCATATATAGAGTCGAACTAGCAAGATCTACAGCATGATCAGCGATTCGTTCTAAGTGTCTAACAGTTAGTACATCAGAAATTAGCTGTTCCATTTTTTTCGGGGGATTCTTTACACAATCATTGAGGTGTTTCAGATATATTTGATCAACCTCTTTATCATCTTCACTCACTTTCATAGCAAGTTTGGCATCGCGATTACTATATGCTTCTATGCTTGAGGCAATCATCTTCATAGTTCTTTTTCCCATTTCTTCAACGGTTTCTCGACCAAATTCTGCACCGCCTCCGAGTATCTTGTGAATCATTGCAATATCATATGCATATCTACCAAATCGTGAAAGATCATAGGATATCTCCATACTTGCTCGAATTTTTCTAAGATCTCTGGCCACTGGCTGAAATCTTGCTATAAGTTCAATTGATTTTTCTCCAATTAGATCATAGTAATTGAAGAGGGTATCAGACCATTGCCTTACTTGTAGTGTGATATCTCCACCTTCAATGTAGGCTTGAATTGAGGCTGATACAGTCTGTTCAGCCAATTTAGCCATCTCATCTAGCTTAGTGGATAGGTCATTCAACCCTTTATCTAGAAGTCTTCCTTTAGCCAACTTATTCACCTAACCAAATCTACCTGTTATGAAATCTTCAGTAAGTTTGTTATTTGGATTATTGAACACCTGTTTTGTCTCTCCGTATTCAATTAGTTCTCCAAGATATAGAAATGCTGTGAAATCAGATACTCTCGCTGCCTGTTGCATATTGTGAGTTACAACTATTACAGTGTAATTCTTTTTGAGAGATACCATGAGAGATTCAATTTTCGCAGTTGCAGCAGGATCTAAAGCGGAACAAGGCTCATCGAGCAGTATTACCTCTGGTTGAATTGAAAGAGTTCTTGCAATGCATAACCGCTGTTGCTGTCCTCCAGAAAGACTTAGCGCTGATTTGTCCAGTCTATCTTTAACCTCTTCCCAAAGAGCCGCATCCTTTAGACTTCTCTCAACAATCTCATCAAGTTTTTTTCCATTCGCTAGACCATGAAGTTTTGGACCATACGAGATGTTATCATAAATTGATTTTGGAAATGGGTTGGGTTTTTGAAAAACCATTCCGACCTTTTTTCGAAGTTCAACTACATCTATTTTCTTGTCAAGGATGTTAATACCATCAAGTAGAACTTCACCCTCAATACGACATTCAGGAATCAAGTCATTTAATCTATTGAGAGTTCTTATGAATGTAGACTTTCCACATCCCGAAGGACCCATAATGGCTGTCACATAGTTGGACTTAATCGATATGTTGAGATTCTTCAGAATTTTCGCTAAACCGAAATTGAGACTTAGATTTCTCGTCTCGACTCTTATTTGATTGCTCATTTTTTACTCCTATCTTCTCATTATTTTTTTATCCGAATCTGACCAAATGTTTTTTGATGTAGTAATTTCTCACCAATGAGGCGAAGATGTTAATTGTGAGAAATATTCCAAGCAAAACTAAAGCTGTGCCATAAGCTCGGGTATACGCTTCAGAGGTGTGTCCTTGAGTAGCAATCATATATAGATAGACTGGTAACGAGGCCACAGGCTCAAAAATTGATCTGGGAAGAAATGACTCAAGACCTGACCCCGCAGTGAGAAGTACTACAGCCGTCTCACCGATTGCTTTTCCAAGTCCTAGAAGAATCCCTGTAACTATTCCAGGAGCGGCGGCCTTCACAACAACTTGCTTTATCGTCTGCCATTTACTTGCCCCAAGAGCAAGCGACGCTTCCCTGTAACTGAAAGGAACTGCCCGAATCGCTTCTTCTGAGGCCCTAACAGTCCATGGCAATATCATAAAACCTAGAGCTAGTCCTCCTGAGAGTAGGGAGATTTGTAAATGCATGTAGTAAACTAAAAATGCCAAACCGAAAAGCCCTATTACTATGGATGGAACTCCTGCAAGAGATTCTATAAAAAATCTCAATGTCTTAGTTACTATATTTACGGGTGCATATTCTGAAAGGTACATTCCAGCTAGGATCCCTACTGGACCTGCAAAGCCAATGCAGACACCAACAAGATATAGAGTTCCTATTATCTGAGGGAAAATCCCTCCATATTCAAATCTATAAGGAGCCGTTGTAAGGAATTCAAAGGTAATCATCCCTATTCCTTTGATGGTTATGAAGAACATAATGGCAATTAAAATCAGAATAGATAAACTCGCAGCGACGTAAAGAAGAATTTTAATGTATTTCTCTTTTACCTGTTCATTCACCATCTTTTACGTATCTCCTCTTTTATGATCAAACGAGAGATTATGTTCAGCAAAGCTACTATCGCAAAGAGAACAATACCAATAGCAAAAAGTGAGTATTGATGCATTGACCCCCAAACTGCGTATGAGATCTCAATGACAATTGTTGAGGTTAACACTCTAACTGGTTCTATAATCGATTGTGGAATCCAAGGAATGTTTGGATTTCCTATGACCATTAGAACAGCCATCGTCTCACCGATAGCGGTTCCCATACCAAGAATTATTGATGCTAAAATTCCTGATTTGGCATTCGGTATGATAAGATCTTTTGTCGTTTGCCAGGTAGTTGCGCCGAGAGCTATTGAACCTTCTCTAAATGAGTTCGGTACTGCTCTCAAAGCATCTTCTGAGATGCTGATTATGTGAGGTAAAGTCATGATGGATAAGATTATCCATCCTGCCAGTATTGATTCTCCTAATCCCCCAATATTGTATCTTATCAGCGGAACGAGGACAATTAATCCAAAGAATCCTAAAACGATTGAAGGAATTCCTACTAGCATCTCTACGGAAGATTTTATTATACTCCTAATTGGGTCACGAGCATACTCAGAAAGGAAAATTGCGCAGGGTATGCCAATTCCAATCGCAATACCTAATGCACCTAGACCTATAATGAATGTACTTACTATGATTGGGAAAATTCCAAATTTTTCTCCTGATGGGCGCCATTCCATTCCAAAGAGAAATTCAAAATTTAAAGCTCTAATACCTTCAGCGAACATAAAAATTGTAATTAGCATAACGATTATGATCGATGTTGATGCAGCGAGAAAGAGACTTTTTTCAATAATCGCTTCTCTTATCTTCCTTTTCACATCGAACCACAGCAAATGTTCATTTAATAGAAATTGGGAAAATCATTTTATTATTTGACTGATATGAATCCACCGTCTGTAACTACTGCTTGTCCATCATTAGACAGTGCGAAATCAATAAATGCCTGCTCAAGGTCTGATGGTGCTCCTTTAGTGATCAAATATAGTTTTCTTGATATCGAGTATGAACCTGACTTTACATTGTCAATACTTGGTTCTACTCCATCTACCGTCAGAGGTTTGATGGCGCCATCAAGATATCCAAGAGATAAATAAGCGAAACCTCTATCGTTGCCTGCTACCGCAGCTCTCATCTCTCCATTAGAAGGCTTTACTAATGCTCCACCAAAGATTGTGATTTCAGCTTTCTCCAGAACTTGTTCTTCGAACGAGCTCCTTGTTCCAGACCCTTCCTCTCTTGTATAAACATCGATCTTCATATCAGGACCACCTACTTCCTTGAAGTTAGTAATCTCGCCAGCATAGATCTTCGCGATGTCTTCAGTTGACATGTCGGTTATTGGATTGCTTGGGTGAACAACTAACGCGATGCTATCCATTGCAATAGCTACAGGCTCAATGTCAGGGTAACTCTCCATCTCAGAGCTTTTGACGTCTCTTGACGATGCGCCGATATCTACCTCACCTGCACCAACAGATTTTACTCCATGACCTGAACCACCACCAGAAACAGAGATCCTCAAATCTGGATTAGCCTCCATCATTAGCCTAGCCCATTCCTGATTCAACGGCAAAACAGTAGTCGAACCTGCAACAGTCAAACTACCAGAAAGACCAGTTGTTGCTGTTGTTATTGCGCCGGGTATCGTTGGTGTTGATTTTGGATTTATACTCATGTTTGCGTAATAGTAAGCTCCTGCGATGATTATCGCTATGCTCAATATTATCGCAATTGTTATGTGTTTACCTATTTTCATTCTTAATTTCACTGGTTGCTTAAGAAAGTCTACTTTCAGATATAGTAAATGTAAATAATCTATATAGAACACATGTAATGTATATAATTCACGTGTTATTCATTGATATGTAAGCGAACCAAATAGACGTTTTAATGATTATAGAGCGCGCGCGCTCACGAATTACAAAAAAAACTCAATGGAAAAAGGTGAAAGGCGATAAGCACCAATGAGAAGCCTGGTGAAGTTAGAAGAATACAGGTTACAGGAAGAGGATCCTACATTGTATCTCTTCCAAAAAGTTGGGTTAAAGAAAGGAACCTTGATCGTGGAGCACAAATTGTTTTTTCGATGGAGGATGATGGTTCACTTCGTATAACTCCACGAACCCAAATTAAAAAGAAAAAACCTCACGAGATAGCAATAGAAGTTCTAGAAAACCAAGACCTCGAATCCCTTACAAGAAAGATAATAGCCCTATACTTGATTGGATTTAATTTCATAAAAATTAGGACTAATAAAGAAAGGTTCGGATCCGGCCAAACAGACCAGATCAGAGATTTTGTCAGAAGCAAACTGGTCGGAACAGAAGTTGTTACGGAGTCCCCTAATGAGATAGCGCTACAAGTACTCATAAGTTATCCAGAACTATCTGTGGAAAATGCTCTTAGAAGAATGGTTATAATAACCCTATCCATGGTCAAAGATGCAACAACAGCATTTACAAAAATGGATAAACCATTAGCTCAAGAAATCATGAAAATGGATGATGAGGTAGATAGATTCGGTTTCTATATTGTTCGACAGCTCAAAACAGCAGCCCAAGATAGATCTATTACCTCTCAGATAGGACTGACAACAGGCCGAGATATAATAGGATACAGACTCGTAGGAAAGAGTGTAGAAAGAACTGCAGATCACGCAGCCAAAATAGCATCAATCGTCTCACAAATGAAAAATCCAATTTCACCAAAAATTTCACAAAAAATCGACAAGATGTGCAAATTAGGAATGGACAATTTTCAGGAAGCAATGACATCCCTATACAAACGCGAATACAATATGGCTGAGGGTATCGTTAAAAAAACAAATAAAATCCAAATGTTAGAAAAGGAAATCATCAGCGATGTAATGAGACAGAAAACTGATCCAGTACAGACTTCTTTGCTAAGACTAATGATTGAGAGTCTAAGTCGAGTTGGAGAATACGGAAGCGATATTGCTGAAGTAGTCTTAAATCTGACTGCAATAGAAACATCTGAAAATAAGAATAGCTAGCGCACGCTATTCTATTTAACGAACTCATTTGCAATCCATTCACGAATTTTTTCTCTCACTTTTCTAAAATTCTCCATTATCTCTTCTTCTGTCCCCTCAAGACTTGATGGATCCTCAAAGCTCTTATGGATGAAAAGCTTAGCATCAGGAAAGAACGGACAATTCTCCTTAGCTTGATCACATACAGTGACTACATAATCAAATTCTATTCCCTTAAATTTATTAACACGCTTAGATTGATGTTTTGAAATATCTATTCCAATTTCTGACATCGCTTTGATTGCATATGGATTCACTGTTGTAGGTTTAGTGCCAGCGCTATATGTTTCAAACTGCTCACCATATTGGTATTTCATAAATCCCTCCGCCATTTGTGAACGAGAAGAATTATGTGTACAAATGAAAAGAATTTTCTTCTTCATATAGTTCACACTTATGTTTGATTTTGCTTCGTTAATAAATAATGTAAAAAATTATCCAAAGATAACTTATAGAAAAAATAAGGAGAAGCTAACTGGGAGAATCGCACCGACAAAAGAATTATTTTTGATAACCTATCTTTTTTACTTTCAATATTTTTTGGCACACATGCTAAGTCTTCTTGAATCTTACTGCCGTAAAATTATCTGAAAACAACAAGAGCTAGTTATTGATCATGCCATCTCAGGTTCTTTATCTTGTTCTTCTGGAACATCTGGAAGAACTTCTTGACTTCTTGCCTCAACAACTAGACTTGCCTGTTCCAGTATTGCACTAGCTTCTTCAGTCAGATTCGATGTTTCATTAGGTGCTGAAGCGATTTGCCCTGTCATCTGAACCATATCCTCAAGCTCAGATGCAATCTTTCCCATATGAGAAGAAAAAGATGGTAAAATACATGAAAGCCTATTCTTTACATCATTAAGCAGATTTATCGGAATTGAAATGGATGTTGCCAAGTCTGAAAATATCCAAACAGTTTCAAGTCGAAGGATCACCTGCTCAAGTGCAAGTTTACAGTAAACAACAACTTTAACAATTTTCTTTACTTGGTCACATTCTTCAGCATAGATTGACGCCCTATCGTTATCATTCTTATTTTTAGCATGGACACATTTGTCAAAACATTCTTCATGACGCCTGTTAAGTCTGAAAACTATTCTCTCAAGCCTCTCTTGCTGGATTTTCAGGTAGTAGATTGAATATGTTACTCTCTGTCGGAAAGATTTTGATTTACCCATCTTTCCTTTAATTTTCGAAATTGGGTTAATATTCGCTTCTCGGTCCCAGTTTCGTAGTATGTCATCGAGCAACTGGTCTCAAGGATGAAACAGCATGTGCGAGTTTAAAGCTCATTAGCCAAGAAATTGTTGTAAAAACTCAAGAATAACCTAAAAAAAGAGGTTAGGCAGGGACTTTTGGTAGAGATTTTCTCCCGGCCTCAAGCATTTCTGGTGTAGCAGCGAAGTTCTTAAGCGTTTTAGCTTTGTATTCGTCGTACACTTGCAGGTCAAGTAATCCATGACCGCTATAATTGAATAGTATCGATTTTTCTTCTCCTGACTTCTTGCATTCAAGGGCTACGTCTATGACTGCTTTGAGTACGTGTGCTGTTTCGGGTGCTGCTATGAATCCTTCGGTCTTGGCGAAGGTTTCAGCTGCCTCCATGACCTCGTTCTGGCCGTAGGCACGGCTTTCCATTAGACCTTTGTTGATTAGGAAGCTTAGACTTGGTGCTTTTCCGTGATATCTTAGACCTGCTGCATGTATTGGTGGGCATTGGTATGTGTGTCCAACGGAATACATCTTTGCTAGAAATGTGAGTTCAGCTGTGTCACCGAAATCGTATTGATAACCGCCTTTCGTTGTAGAAGGCACAGCTAGAGGTTCAGCTGCAATGAATCTGGTCTCTTTTTTGCCTTTTATTTTGTCATGCATGAATGGGTATGATATTCCTCCATAATTACTTCCACCGCCGATACAACCCATCACATAATCTGGATAAACATCCATCATCTCCATCTGTTTTTTGGATTCTAATCCAACTATGCTCTGATGTGTGAGCACGAAATCGAGAACACTTCCCAGAGAGTATTTCGCCTTCTCATCTTTCATAGCGGCCTCAACAGCCTCACTGATGGCTATGCCTAGACTTCCAGGATGGTTTGGATCGTCCTTGAACATTTTCTTGCCACATTCAGTTTGGTCGCTTGGAGATGGAAAGACTTCGGCTCCGTATGCTTCCATTATTGTCTTACGGCCAGGCTTGGTCAGGTAGCTGCTTCTCGTCATGTAGACGGTCAAGTCCAAATCAAAGAGGGCACACGCTAGAGCCAGCGCTGAGCCCCATTGTCCAGCACCTGTCTCGGTTGTAAGCTTCTCTAACCCTTCCTTCTTTGTATAGTACGCTTGGGGTATGGCAGTATTTGGTTTGTGACTTCCAACTGGATTAACATCTTCTCGTTTGAAGAAGATCTTGGCCGGTGTTCCAAGGTGTTTCTCAAGTCTTGTTGCTCGTTGAAGTGGAGTCGGCCTTCCAATTCTTATATATGTATCAAGAACCTCTTCTGGAATTGGTATCTCTGAATCTTTTGAAACAGCTTGCATTATACATTCTTTTGCGAATAATGCTAGCAAAGGTTCCGGCGAAAGAGGTTTCAATGTTTTAGGATCAAGAGGGGGAGGATAACCTTCAGGGAGGTTGGGTAGTATATTATACCATTTCTTTGGCATTTCATCTACAGATAAGTTTACTTTGATTGCTTTTGTCGCCATGTTAGTTTACCACTTTACCTTTTTGTCTTCTATACGCCTTGTAGGAAATATTTTAATCTTACGTGTACATAATGGTACATGATTTGATTTTGTGGAACAACATAGCAAAAAACCTCCAAGGACACCCAGAAAGAATCGCCGTAGCTAAACTCCTAATAGAGACAGGCCTCTCTATCAGAGACGGACGAATCTATTGCAATCAGATAGAAGTCCCAACAATCAGAATAGCTCAAGCAGCAGGAGTAGACAGAAGAACAGTCACAAAAACAATACAAACTATATCTCAAGACAATGAACTCAAAGATATTTTTATGAACCTCAGGTCAGCAGGTTTATCCTTAAGAGAGATAGCGAAACACCTCAACTTCGGAGTACTGGAGATAACTCCTGACAATCCACACGCAGTAGGCATTCTTGCAAAAGCCTCCACAATGATCTCAGAAGAGAACCTAAGCATAAGACAAGCTATAGTAGATGACCCCGAACTATCTCCCGAACCCAAACTAACAATAATAACAGAATCACAACTTCCAGGAGACATAATCAAAAAACTGCTTGAAGTTCCAGGAATAGCTAAAGTATCAATTTATTAGGTACACGCGCTGAAAATGAAAAGATAAAAAGAGAATTAAGTCTCTTTAGTTTTTAAGTTTCTTGATAACGAAGACTGTTGATATTGCCACTATTAATCCTGCTAATGCAAGATATGGTGTTACTATCTCAAGACTGTTTTTCTGAACCACAACTCCAGCGACGGGTGCAGGTTCAAATTGATTAACTATGACTGTAACAGGTTCAGGTTCAAGAAAGACTGGTGAACCTCCACCAACAGGAACGAGAATAATCGTACCAACAGGTGGAGAAGTTACCGTTATTGGCGTAGGACCTGCTCGCAAGCAATGGAATGTAAGAACAAACCATGCTCTATCTTCAGTCCAAACATCAGACAGGCCCCCACTTTGTGCATCACCATTCCACCTCCCAGGCTCGATAACGTTTCCACCACCGATCCATCCACCAACATTAGGATCTAAGAATTCACTATCAATGAACTCAACATCATTAGGATCAAAATTGACTTGAATGTTAAACTGGGTCAATCCCCATCCAGCTGGAATATCACGAATCCAAACATCTACTGTGAACGTGCTGCTAACTTGAACATTCAAATTCTGTATTGGTGAACCGTTCTGCTCTATATCACAGTAAGGTTCTGCGACGTAAGTCTTGAAAGCAATGTCATAGGTCAGGTCAATCCAGCCACTGCCATCATTGTAATATGCAGTTCCAGCGGCGTAGGAATCTGAAAGGTAATAATCTGCAACAACATAGTGTGGGGGATCATATTGTGCATTAGAGGCTGTTATGACTATAGCGTAAACATTTCCAGCAACCACTGAAACTCCAGAGAATGTGAAAGCAACGAAAACATCGGGGGCTGAGCCAACAAATTCTGGGATACCTGAAGGGCCTAATGAGCTTGAACCCAGCAACGTTCCAGTGGGACTACCCGAGTGAATCTCAACGGTCACAGAACCAGTCGGCGTAGAATCCCCTTCATATCCAATGGCAAGTTCTACTTCCGTCAAAGCCCCAGTCAGTCCAGCAGTGAAAGTTTGACTTAGAAATTGATAGCTGGCTGCTGGTGGAGATGAATATAAGAGGAGCCCGCCCAATATTGATGTTTGCTGCTGGTCAAGCGTACCAGTCGCAGCCGCGACCGGCTGTAATACGTTAGAAACCATCAACAAAGCCAGAATCGAAACAATCAGGAACCTCGACATGAATCACATCAGCCCAAGTCTTATTCCAATATTGTCCATTAGGGAAATAGATATGCCTTTCTCTAGCACCCTGAAATCCCACACCCAACCTAATTCCAGAATAAGTTATTTTTTCCGGATTACTTTATTGCGTGTGCTCACCAGCTAAGATACACACAAATTTATATTCATAATAATTCAATTTCTAAAATTAGATTGTTTATCATGACACGTAAATTAGAAATTACAATGTACCTTCTGGTGATTCTTTTAACATTTGGTTCTATTGATCTGTCTGAGACTGTGAAAGCAAATTTAGTGATTTATTCTTTCACAATAAATCATGGAGGATCACTTGATGTGGACACAGGCACTGCTGGAACGTCATCTTCAATGGACATATTGAATTCTGGTACGCCCGCATCTCTCTTAACCCAAAATGGTGCAGTTATGGCTTTAACAGATTCAGAGGATTTTGATTCAGTATGTGATGCATCTCAATATGTTTTCGACATTACTTCAATATCGACGTTAAACATTGTTGAAGGAGATGTATACCTTATTAGAACTAATTTGGGGAATTATGCAAAGTTACGAGTAGACGAAGTTAATGCTCCAACAGTAATTTTCACAGTTTTGTACCAAGATGATGGAGGTACTGGCCTCTGTGGAACTAATCCTGTAAGTGGTTATGTTATGTCAGTAAACAGATCTGCTGTATTAGCTCCTTACGTTGCATTAGTTGGATTAATCGCAGCTATTTCAATAGTATATGTCATCAAGAAAAAAAACTATTCGTCAAAAACCTAGAGTAGTGATTCTAACACTAGTGTAATTTTAGGATTAGTGAAGGCGAAATATGGCAAGAAATAATTTACTTATTCTTCTCAAAGTATAGTATCAATATACTAGCGCGCGCTAAGTCGAGAATACAATCTAGTGAAGAAGGACTGCTATTCTATGGCCCCAACATTCTAGGATCACTAATTCTACTACTTTTTACAATCACTATTGTGCCTTTAACAACAGCATCCCCATTAATCATCAAAATGGAAATGGATGGAATAGTCGTCAACACATTATCTAATGTCGACAATATAGCTATCCCCTCATCTCTTGAGCTATATGTTTCTAGTCCTTACGATGACACACATTCTTATCCATATTCAATAGTATCAGGCACTCTAACTTTCAACGATGAAGAATATGACATTGATGGAATAGTTTACGCACATAACCATTCATAGATTATCTATAATGGATCTATATCGAGGTTATCCATTCTATAAATTCAAAATAAGCGCTACGACGACAGACGATGAGAACAGAGTCATTCCAATTGCCATAATGGGCATATGTAATGTATCTGAAGTTTCTTTCCATGGAACTTTTGGAAGATCAATAATAAGCATGGATGGAACAATTTATGAGTACACCTCAGGCCAATTAGCTCCACTTTGGATTGACTAGAGCTCATTATAGAAAATTAATTACAGATTATAAAACAGCAAGTAAACGTTAGACATTACTTTCCTATTCTTCTAATCATAATTGAGATTACTGCACCAATTAGAGCAAGAGAAAGATAGGGCGCTAACATTACAAGTTTGTTAGTTGGAACTATTATACCTCCAACAGTACTCTCTCTCCCACTAGACAATACACCCCAAAGATCCCTATCTGTTAGCCATTCAGAACCCATTCCTATTTCCGGAGGCCAAACATTATCATTGCTGTCACCACCAGATGGATCGAAAGGTATGCTAGCATGTTGTTTCCAGAATGGTGAACAAAAATCAATAGGGTCACTAGGTTCAATACCGAGGTAACTAAATGGGATACAAAACTCGTATATCACATGAATGTTAGGACTATTTGGACTAGCATCAAATCCAATGGCTGCTTCAAAATCTTCACTACTCTTTTCAGAAACATCGCTAGTGCCTCTTATCCTAATTATTTTATTTGATTCGAAATCAAATATTAACAAACATTCATCAGCCGAGCCAGCATTAATTGGATTTTGAACAGTATCTTCAATCGCATCTACCAAAACATAGAGGTTGGAATCATCATTCAAAAAATATGCAAACGCATCTATCGGAAAATCAGGTTCAGTCATTACAATTTGTAGATTAAACCATTCGCCAGCCGTAAATGTTCCATCTATTGTAGGTGGACGGCTTGTATATTGACTGGTTATTACTGGTCTTTGCGAATATGCAAAAGGAACTATTACAGATATAACTGATACAAGTAATATTGTAATGATACTAAAGGACAGGATTTTTCTAATCATCAGCATTCCCTAACAATTCACACCTATTACTAGCTTTTGGTTAATAAAATCTATGCAAGACTTACAAAAAACACTATTCAATCAAAAGATCTATCCATTAATATAACTCTCAAAATATTAATAATCAATTTCAGTGCTACAAATGTATAACATCGAAGTGTATCATGATGATAATGCATCATATGCGGTAGTATTTCAACGGATATTAGATATTTTAGAAAAATTGAAACAGACTTGGCAAATTAAATACGAAATTTTTGAAGCTCAAGATATTTCAGCTGAAGAAGCTCAAAAAATTGAAACATCCATCAGATCAATCCCGCCACAAGTCCGTGGTAGAGTTGTCAGTTCTGGAAATCATATCCTGCCACTTTCTAGAAAAAAGAACCTCAATCTAAAAAATACTCCAATAATCATTCTAAAGAAAAAAGGAATACCTACAGCAGTGTTTCCTCACTTGCTCGGAACACATTATAGTAGACCAATTGATTCACTTTCTAGAATTTTAAAAGTTGGACCTGACGAATATATCGAGGTCAAAGGATTACTAGAAGATCCAATTGTGAAAATTCTTTCCGATTATCCTGAAGCTTTAGGAACAGGCACATCATTTGTCGATACAAACGTAGAGACAGATGCTGGGATAATAGATATTCTACTCAAAGATGAATTAGAGAATCATGTAGTAGTGGAAGTTGAAACAAAAGCAAAGGATGCAGCAGTAGCACAAGTTTGTAGACTTGCAGCAGGTTATGCTAACTCAAAGGATTTGCAATTAGGTAAAATACGAAAGGCGATAGTATGCATCAGCTATGAAGGGCAACTTAGGGTAACTTGTGAAGGATCAAATGTAGAATTATATCAAATCGAATTTATTAGAATTAAATAGAAATTTGATAATAGCATTTTATGTTGAGTTATTTTATCCCAATCAGTTTTGGAAGATGCCCCACCATTCCAACACTTTTACCTCTCAGAATTAGAGCTCCTCTTACTCCCTCTATCGACTGTGCAACCTTCAATCCTTGTTTTACAGACTCGTTAAGATCATCACCCACAACACCGTTACAAACTGCAGTTGCAGCCGCATCCGCTAATGCCGCATCATTAGCTATCACTGTAGCAGCGTCAGCAGATCCAAAACTTTTTGCATGTCCAACAGTAGCAGAACTCGTTCCAATTCCTAAAGGTACTTCTACTTGTAGAATTCGAAAACCAAGTTTCCCTGAAACTTGAGCTCCTCCTGCATAGATAGCCACATCTAATTTATCTGATCTTCTTATGGCTATTTCACCACCGTCTTCTACAACTATTACCTTAGCTCCATGTTTCTCCATTTCCTCAGCCGCCAGATCGGCTATGGCTCCCGCAACAGCTGCCATGGGTCCTACCTTAGCTTTTTCAGCAGCATCAGACATTCGTTTAACTACTTCTGGAGCATCTTGGCGTATTTTGACTGGTTTTAGTGTCTGGATGAATTCAGGATGGATAGCTGAATATTTTTTCAAATCATTTCGAGTCTTTTTGACATTCTGAAAGGCAGCCTCTGCAGCCTCAAAAAGATCGGTCTTGATTAAAATAGAGGATTCTTCAATAGTCCTTTTCAGTTTGAATGTCTTCGGGATTTGAGATCCTCCTATTCGGAAAGTTTTATGGCTCTTGTTGGGCAGGCATCGACACATGCTCCACAGTTTACACATTTGTTTTGATCGATTTCAACGGTTAGATCGCTTTGAGCTGAGATAGCGTCAACAGGACATACAGTTATGCAGTGTCCGCAATCTATGCATTTTTCTCTTAATATTTCTATGAAACGGCCTACGTGGACGTCTACACCCATTTGTTTGAATGCGGAGATTGTGCTTTCAGCTTTGTCATCTGGAACTTCTATGAGAACTTCTCCAGCACTCTCGTCTACTTCAGCGCTCAAAATATTGATTGGGGCTTTGGTACGTAAAATTACTGATGCTATTATCGGTTCAGAAGTTCTTTCTTTATCAAATCTTAGACGTGCTTTCATTTTATTTACTCTCCTAGCAATCTGCTTATTTGTTCACTAGTTACAATGCCAAGGATTTTCTTTCCCGAGTCTACAACTGGTAGAGCTGATATATCGTGTTTTTTCAGTTTTCTTACACAAGAGTCAATCGGGTCCTCAGGTGAGACGGTTACTACCTGGCGTGTTACTACATTTGAAAGCTTTTCTTCTCTCTTGGCTACTGCTTTGGTAATATCGAATGAGGTCACTATACCTTTCAAGATACCACCGTTGTCTACAACGACTACATGATTAACGTTCTTTTCTATTATTCTTCGAGCCACGGTCTCGGTGTTTTCATCAATGTTACAGGTTACTGTTGGAATCATTACGTTTTGGGCGAAAACTGCTTCCTTAGAGATCTTCATTGGTCTGCAAACCTCGTTTACTGAAAGTCTTTGAGTGGGAGATGATAACAGAAATTTTCCATCATCGATCCATTTCTTTAGGATTGATGCTACTTCTCTAGCTATCTTTAGACTTGAGAGAGGTTGAGCGGGTATTTCCCTATCTTTCAATCTCAATTTTCCTGATTTTAGTTCTTCGTAATCAGTCTCTTTGAGTGAAGGTCTACCCCTTCTAGGTATGCCATAATCTAGAAGATTTGTTTTGATCTCCTCATCACTTATGCTTGTTTTCTTCGCTAGACCTTCATTAAGAATGGGTATCGGAATACCAAGTCCAACATACAGACTAGTTCCATAATTTGTATAGGTTGCCCCTCTGAGGAATTTTGGATCCATTTGTTTTAGGTCTCCTTGAACCATAATCGTCCCAAATCTGTTAACTGGGTCGTGCTGTGTGCCATGACCTGTTACGTATCCGATTCCACCTCCGAGAAAGATTCTTGTACCTACTCCTATGGTTTCATAATCCGGATCATTTGTAAGTGGATTGAGCTCTCCTGCTCCAGAATAGGAGACGTTACTATAATTTGGTAGAAGTTTGCCCATGTAGGTGTATATCACATCGTCTCTTCCATTAGTAGCAGCATTATACCTTTGATAGGCATTCCTGGGATTGCATAAAATGGCTTGATTAACATCCTGCAAAGTGAACGTTGTCTTTACTGATTTCCTTGGATAACAGTCAGTTCCATATGCAGTGGCATCAAGCTCTATTTCTTTCCCTGCAACTAGATCCTCGATGACATGTCCACCGCCATAGTCAAATTTTCCTTCAGGATGCATTTTAGTAACTCCAAGATAAACGTCAACAGCAGCATTTCCATGATAGGCTTCGACACCATTCAAGGTTACATGTTCCATTTTTATTGGCGGATCAGCATGACCGAAATTTAGGAACAAACCTGAGCTGCACATTGCTCCAAAAGTTCCAGTGGTTACAATGTCCACATCTTTAGCAGCAACCTCTATCCCGTTGCTCTTGACAATTTCAGTCATCTCTTCTGCAGTGACAACATTTATTGTCCCTTTACTGATTTTCTCATTGATCTCTTCTATTGTTCGAATGTCCTTCAAGCTCACTCATCCCATAACAACTATAACAGTGTTATTTCGTAATATTAATACTTTGATGGCAAAAATATTCCTAATGGAATACCATACAAATGAGACGCATACGCTCCATAATTAGGACAGATATGTCTGTTCAGTTAAAATATTTCAGAGACTTTCGATCAAACCCAATGCTCTTATGATATATTCTTAGATCTTGAACAATTATCTTTTCTTCCAATTCCATCACTTGATCAAATGTGAGATTACGTCTTGCCTCAGGATATATGAGAAGATTAGTCTCATAAGTAGGGTCCCGACCAACTTCACTGGTCATTACCAGAACACTCCTATAGAATGTAGTCTTCTCAAGCAAGATTGCCCTCAAAAGACGATCTATGGCTTTATCAGTATAGTCCATCTGAACGAATCTCTGCCAACCAAGAACAACCGATGCTCCTTTAACAATGAAAGAATCTGCGAGCTCAGCACTATAAAGACCTGAACAACCCGCTAAAACTATAACAGTATTCTGAAACTCTCCATCCATAGAATGGACAAACTCAGGTCCTACGGAAAAATATATGTTAGAACCATTGATCTCTCGAGCTGGCACTACAAGATCAGTTAGCTGTTCAACAACATATTTGTGTTCATTATAAAGCTCCCCAGTAAAGAGATAGACGGGGTATCCTGTAACCGGATGATCCAATGGTAGAAGAACCTCGGCAGGAGTAGATTGATGAACTCTGAATACAATTAGCCTATAACCCATCGATGGAATTCTCTTGTAAAGATCTAAAGTTACTTCGGAGCCTGTGAAGATTTCAGGTGTTAAACCAACAGCTTCAGACATTCTGATGAATTCTTCCGTAAAGGACGGATTTGGATAATTAATTGAAAGTTGATCGATTAAAGCCGCCTTATTTGCAGATTGAGTTTCAGACGGCTGTGAAGAAGAAAACCAGCTTTGAACAGCGAAAACAACTACTCCAATCATAATTATGCCAAAAGCTGCTTCAGTAATTCTCTTTCCAGTTTTCCTCTTCGTAACCCGCTTTTTTGAGGATTTCATAATCGCAATCGAACTCAGATAGGAAGTATCCTTTTTGAATCTTATTCTTTGATTAAAATATCCCTTTCTCATTCATGATAGCTATTTCTCCATCTCAATAGCAAATGATCTCATTATAAACTCGGATCGTTAAACTTATCTTTAAATCTGTAATAGGTTCAAGAATACACATTAAACAATGGTGAAACACAGTTGGAAAGCAATACAGTCTTCGTTGGAAGTAAGCCCGTAATGACCTACGTACTATCAGTCATCAGCCGTGTAAATAGCGGTGGCAACGAGGTTACATTGAAAGCCAGAGGCCGCGCTATTACTACTGCCGTCGATACAGCACAAATAGCAAAGAGGAGATTTATGAATACTTTGCAAATACATGACGTCAAGATAGGTACTGAAGAGGTCGAGACGCGAGAAGGGGGAAAGAGATCAGTCTCATCGATCGAGATCATTCTCAAGAATGAAGGAACAGCCCCTGCCAAGTCGTCTGAAGCGGCATCTGAAGCCGCCCCGGCATCCGAAACGGGTACCACAGCGTAGTCCACGAAGTTCGAGTCACAAAGGCACCTGGAATACTAAGAACTTCTCCAGGTAGTTAGTTTAACCTAATTTGGAATATGAATATTTTTTTCTCACTTTCATAATCAAAGCTAGAGAAAATAGATTTGCTAAGACTTTAATCTATAGTAATACTATTACCGGCTCCAAGTGATTCACCGATGGTTTTCAAACCCAAAGGAGTAATGCCAGCGCTTGTTACACCACTTACCGATGATGGAAATAAAATTGATAAATCCCGCATAAAGACCCTTGTTGATTCGGTTATTGATGGCGGAGTATCAGCACTAGTACCATGTGGGACTACAGGAGAGTTTCAAAATCTCTCAATAAACGAGAGAAAGAAAACAATTGAAACCGTAATCGATCATACCAACGGTCGAGTTCCAATAATCGCTGCAACTGGGCATAGCAGTACCAAGACTACCATAGAACTTACTCAACACGCAAAAGATGTCGGTGCTGAAGCCGCATTAGTAGTTACACCCTACTACCATAAACCTACGGACAGGGGAATCTACGAACATTACAGAACTCTAGCTGAAGCTGTCGATCTACCAATAATTCTATACAATATTCCACAAGCAACAGGAGTCAATCTCAGCTGGCAAATGGTTGAAGATCTAGTCGAAATACCAAACATTATCGGTCTGAAGGACAGTAGCGGGGAACTCAAATACATGCTAAGTGTCCTTGAGAAGACTGGTACGAAATTATCAGTCTTATGTGGACATGACGAAGTAGTTCTACCTGCTCTAGCCTCAGGCGCCTCAGGCATGATACTTGCAAGCGCAAATATCATACCGGATATTTGGGTTGAACTTTACAAATCAGTAAGCAAAAGGGATCTAGAAAAAGCTCGAAAAATTCAACTCAGAATTCAAAAAATAACTAGGATTATTGCTAAAAGCGGTCCAGTTGGCGCAAAGGCAGCACTTAACATGTTAGGAATCAAAGTAGGTCCAGTTAGACTCCCCTTGTCCATCGGAGGCGAATTGACCTATGAAGAATTCGAGGAACTCAGAATTGATCTTGAGAAAATTGGTAAATTAGAAAAGAAAATGATCAAGCCAGTTAGAGTTACAACAAAAAGATCAATTACTAAGAAACTTGCACCAACAGGTTTAGATGATAAAATCATAAAAACCCTCAAACTAAAAATTGGCGAATCAATTGCCGGTTCAGGATCCGAGGTTGCCCACGTCGAGGTCATGATAGGTTTAAGGGACGGCCCATTGGGTGAAGCATTCGCAAAAGCTAAAAGTACCCCCTCAGCTGGTCACGAACCATTACTAGCAATACTAGAACCGAATTTAGCTGTTAAACCTACTACTATGATCATTCCAACCGTTACGATAAAGAACATGAGACAAGCCAGCATGGTTTATGGTCCTGCACAATCAGCTGCTGCAAAAGCAGTGATAGACAGTGTTAAAGATAAAACTCTTCCGGAGAAACATGTTGATGATCTAATAATAATCGCAAATGTCTTCGTTCATCCATCAGCAGTGGACAGAAAACGTGTCTACATCAATAACTATAAAGCAACAAGACATGCTATCCGAAAAGCAATTGAAGGCAGACCGAAGATTGATGATCTTCTGAAATATAGCGAGATGTCGAAACATCCGTTTAGATATACACCCTAAATCCTAACCCTAGAAAATTATTATAATTCCAATAATAGAGTACCATAACTTGATATCAAATATGTACTCATTTGATGATGCTATCTTGCTTCTTCACGCAATGTAACTATTACACTATCGATAGTCTCTCTGGCTTTTTCGATTCTCTTCTTATAATCCTTAGAAAGCGATTCATACACATCTTTATTAATTCGACCTGATCGATATTGGGTCGTTATCTGGTTGTCACTTACACGAAGACCTTCAAGTTCTGCCTCAGCTTTCTCGACTCTTCTTATCATCTGATCATATCTTGGATCGACAGCCTTTAATTCACTTTTCAATGTAGCAAGAGTCCGGTTCAGCTCGCTGATTCTCATCTCAATTGATTTCCGTCTTCTTCGGTATTCATGTTTGGAAATTGCTCCTCTAGCAATTTCTTCACTTCTCTTCTCTAACTCAAATCTTAGGGCGATTTTTTCATCCTGTAAAGTTACGAATTTCTTAATTTTCTCAATTGGAACTTTAGTGATCAACTTCATGGGTCTCTTCATCAATATTGCGGCTCCAATGGCCAAAAGAATTATCTCAACGGAGAAAATCCATCTTAGAGGACTAATTGAAGCCAAAAATATAGGATATTGATAATTCATTGTAAGATTCCTAATTTGACCAGGCAGTAACATGCCAAAGTCGTAGAATAATATTTCATTTCCATCTGCCTGAGTAATAGTTGAATTAGGATTACTAGACAAATATTCTATTTGTGCTTCTTTAGGAATAGAGACATTAACAACAAATTGCTTAACAATGAGATCTTCAGTCTTTGCTAGATCCGTTGTAAATTGATAGTTATTTGGCCATTCTATCCTTTTCATAGCGTTCTCTAAAGGCATCCAATATTCTATCATGAAATTGAAAGAATCATTCGTCTGAATCAGATTGAATCTCGGAGAGATTACAAGCGAGTCTGCTTTCACTTGTAGCCTATCTTGAATAGATCCCGCGTTATCAAATGCTGATATTGGACTTACATTTTGGGGTCTTGCCAAGGTTACACTATTAATTTGGGGCCCTAAGTTAATTACACGATAAAAGTCTCTTGAGATTAATTGACCAGAAGATGTGATGGTAATCTGTCTTCTAATTGATTCAAAAGAGATTAATTCTTGAGATGGATTATTGAATTTCATCGAGATTTCCATATCGTTAAAAGGTTCAAGTGGACTTTGAGTACTGGAAAGAGATTTCTGTTCCGAGATTTCGGTTTCTGTGAAAGTCTCATTCGGCCAGTCTACAAATTCTGCGGTTGATGGAAATATTATTACTGAGTCACAAGTTTCAGTCCACATTGGAAGTGTGGGGTAAGCATTAAAAGAGAATACATAATCTGTCCCATCGAATGAAACCAGCCCAGAAAAAAGCCAATCTATTTGAAGTTCATATGTCTCTCCATCAGTAATCGGCTCTATCAAATTGCATCGCATGAATTGAGTTGAAGAGGTCTCATTCACCACTCTCTCTAAAGATATTTGTACACCTGCAGGTCCTATAGCCTGAACCGAAATCAATCCATCAGAATACATTTTGTTGAATCCGAAATCTAAAGATCCCACTGAAGCCGTACCATTATTCACCACTACTAGCGTATCTACAATGGTTGTCATGCCGTAATTGGAAACGGTTATCTTTCTGCTTGCTTTTGAGACGTAGAACTCTTCTGAACAGCTAGAAAACGATAGCATGAAAGATACTGTGAGGAGTGAAATTAAGATCAAAGCTGGAATGCGAAGCAAATGTGATCCCTTATGACATAGTCTCAATACTAATAGCAGGCTTACTCAGAATAGCTTGCTAATATATCTTATTGGAAGCCACATCTTCGCCTAAAGTATGGCATTCTAATTAAGCCTCATTTTACTTTATTAATTCTATCCAGTTGGGAATGGATTGCCTTGATAGTCTCTGAAACATCGTTCTCAGCTACAACCAATATTATTTGGGAAGTATGTGGAGCAAATATACCTCGTTTGATGTTGATATGCGGAATTGAACCTATAGCCACCGAGGCAACGCCAGGAGAAACTCGCATTTTATCACCGATTAGTGTGACGATTCCCAGATCATATTCTACACTCATCTTGGTATCAAAGGATCTAAGTTGATTTTCATGTTTCCTTATGAAATCAGCGTCAAGGATTAAGAAAGATCTTATTACATTACCAGTACCTACCACTTCTATACCCAGATCAATGAAATCATCATATCCTTCCCAGAGTCTGAGACAATCTTCAAGTGACCGGCTTTTCTCACCACTCATTGTAATAATTGCACAATTCTTTAATCCGGTAACACACTTGACGATTTGAGGACCAGGATCCTCTTTTTGGATTATTGCTTCAAGCCCGAGATCTTCCAATGTTGCGATCTTTATTGATAAATTATTTGACATAGCTAGTCTCACAGCAGCATTCTGTATTATTTTCATTCCAGATACAGTAGCCCTGGAAGCTTCATTATACGTCATTACTTGAACTCTCTGTAACGGTTGGTCTTGCACGATTGCGGGATCTGCACTTTGAACAGGTGTTTCTTTGAGAAGTATCGTCTCTACTTCGAAGTAATCTCTTAAGAGACAGGATAGAAATACCGCAGTCTTGTCGGATCCTCCTCTTCCCAAGAGCGTTTCCAAATTATCGTGAGTTAACCCTAAGAAACCAGCGACAGAGACTACCTTGCCATCTTCAAGTAAACTGATAAGATTCTTTATCGATCTACGGCTTGACAAAATATCTGGTGTTGCTGACTCGAATTTGTCATCTGTAATGATTGGCCAATCCGATTTTTTCAAATGCACAGAGTCAAGGTCATTCGATCTTAGAATATAACTCATCAGAGCCGAAGTTGGCAGTTCGCCACCACTTGTTAAAATTCTTGCTTTGATTGACCCTTCGAAACGTTTTTCGATCTTCTGGATAGCATCCTGTACATCTGTTTTATATTTATCAAGTTCTTTTTCAAATTCTTTGAGTAGGTCTTTACGCACATAATCCGATGCTAGTCCTAAATATGACCCCAATACAAAATCTAGACTATGTGTTCTACCTCGATAATCTTGGCCGCGAGCTTTAGCCTCACCTATCGCTTGAAGCCTATCTGTAAATCCTTTGGGAGCTGAAACAACAACTATCGGTCCAAAATTTTTAGCTTGTTTAATCTTGGATATACGTTTGATAATTAGAGGAATATTTGAACCAGATAAATCAATAAGGCTTCCACCAAACTTTAAAACACCCGTACTCTTGAGTTGGGTCAAAGATTGATCTCCAACATGAATTTGAACATAATTAATCTGAAAACCTGTACACAAATTAAAAAAAATACCTTATATTGCTATGACATTGAACATCTGTTTAGAGCTCATTCCTCTGATTTGCTTCTACCTTCAAGAACTTTTCTACTGATCTCCTCACCTTGTGGCAGCCGTATTTCTCTAGTAAATCCCCAGTGGCTTGGTCCTTCAACAACACCCTTTCCTGCACAATACCAAGTTACTCGAGCAGGTCGTCCTTTGGCAATATCATCTATGTATTCTTTTAGATCAAATTTCGCCCTATTCCTACACACAGGGCATCTCCATTCGAGATGTCCCGTCTCTTCATTAACGGATACAGGGTCTTCGACTCCAACCAACCATTTTCTAAGCTTCTTGATAAGATCTGTCCTTCTTTTTGCTTCTTTAGCTTCAATTTCGGCTCTGCGACGCCTCTCTTCCTCTTGCCTTCTATCAAGCTCTTCTTTCGCACTTATTTTCAACTGTTTGGCATAGTCCTCAATGGACGTTGAAGGTTTTTCATTTAGATAATTCCAGATTATCAGAATTTTCTGCTCTAAAGCACCCGGATAACTTGCAGTAGCAGGATATTCTGAAGAGAGCCTCTTAAGATGATGATCATTCAGGTTCTTATATTCTACCATAGCGGAACGCCCCAATATTGGTATAATATACCATTCGGTTTCTATATTAGAATGATATTCTGCTATTTCTAACATAAAAAGTATTGATCATCTTTGCTCCTTGTCAAATAAGTTGATTTATCGTTTGGTGGGATTAGAAACGTTGAAAAACAACTCTTATCCGTATGATTCTAGGTGATTAACATGGCTATGATGTTACCATTGGGATATTCTCCATTCGGCATGAGCATGCCATACATTTACTATCCTTGGACACTACCAACCTATGCTCCAATGCCCTATTGGGGTATGCCCTCCTATTGGTGGTGGTAATCCCACCTTTGCCAGCATAAACTAATGCTGGCGCTTTCTTTTTATAGCATAAGACATCCAATTCGGAAAAGTAAGGTGATGATTAGATGGTCTGGTCAATGGTTAGAAATCCACGACAGATAAAACCTGGTGGAGAAAGCGTTTTTACTATAGAAATGGAGAAGAATGGCGCCGCCTTAAAGGATATTGAAGTTACTTTCGAAATTGAACCTCAAGATGCAGGTACGATGAAAGCCGACAAGATCAAGACAGATGAGAAAGGCTGTGCTATAGCAATTTTTTCAGCATCTGAGAAAATTGACAAAGACTTGGACGTCAAGGTGAGAGCAAAATGGATGATGGATGACCAAGAAAAGAAAAGCGCTATGATCGTGGAAGTAAGGCCAAATATCAATTAGATTAAAAATAACATTCCAAGTTCGATAGATCAAGAAAAGTGAATTAGTGGAAACGCTAGTATATAATAGTGTAATTATCAATCCATTATTCGATGGCGCGTGCTTCATTAGTTAGCCCAGTCTACCACATTTTTATATGTTTGTAATAGTCAAGTGCTACGGAAAGTGAGTCGTATGAGCACCAAAATAAAGATTCATACAGCAAGTACTGGATATGTAGAGGCTGAAATAATCGAAGAGAAAAATCCTGAGACATCTAAAGCAATTATAGATAGTCTTCCATTCGAATCGAGTGCTAGTACTTGGGGAGAAGAGGTTTACTTCAGCATTCCAGTAGATGTTAATGAAGAAAAATCCCAGCAAGAAGTAGAGATAGGAGATTTGGGATATTGGCCGTCTGGAAAATGTTTTTGCATATTCTTCGGAAGAACCCCTGCCAGCAGTGGTGATAAACCAGTTGCTGCAAGCCCAGTTAATGTTTTCGGGAGAGTACTAGGGGATCCAAAAGTCTTCAACAAAGTCAAAGACGGGGAGACAATTAAAGTAGAGAAAGCCTAAAGGCTTAACAAATAATCTGGATAAATCTAAGATCTATGTGAAGCCTTTTTATAACGTTCCTCAAGCAAGTTCTTCCAACTTGGAGGAACATGTTTGGCTACTCGGGCTGGAACACCAAAACAGATGGAATTATCAGCTATATTTTCCGTGACGACAGCTTGAGACCCTATGACTGATCCCTTTCCGATGGTAACACCAGGCATTATTGTAGAGTTTGCTCCAATACTCGCTCCTCTCTTAATATTTGGGCCTTCGAGTTCTATTTCTAATCGCATTACATACCTATCGTTGGTTAATACACAATATGGCCCGAGAAATACGAAATCTTCGATTAGCGATTTTCTACAGATATAAGATCCGGTCTGAATGGATACTCCTTTTCCTATTATTGTATTGCCATCAACAACAACATTTGTACCAATAAGTGAACGATTTCCGACACTAACGCCTTCCCTAAGTATGACGTTATGGCCAAGTTCAACTTCATCTCCGAGTGTAGAGTCAACATAGATTACTGATTTAGGTCTAATAATGCATTTTTTTCCAATGATAGAAGTTCCGGATACTCCATCTTCAATCGATTTGTCTTTGATTAGCTTTTCAAGATCTTGGCGTTTTGGATAACCGATAATACAATCTGCTCCGATATAGGTAGAATCTTGAACAGTAACATTTCCGTATAAAGTGACGTTTGCATCTAACCAAACATCATTACCTATTTTTGCAGGACCCAATATCCTCGTTCTAAAGCCAATATGGCAACCTTGGCCAATAGTTGCTTTGTCGCTTACTTGCGCTGATTGGTCAATATTTGTTGATGTTTTTGACATAATTTCAGCTCAAGAACCATTTATGCTTGAGATTATCTTTTAGTAACCAAACACTTTAGGTTTATTAAAGTGAACAAAAAGACACTGATTATCGATTTAGGGAGATTCTCAATTGAAAGCCAAAGTCAGATACTTCGCTGCTGTTAGAGAAATAACAGGAAAGCAAGAAGAAACTTTTGAGGTCCTGGATAAAACTACCGTCAAAGATTTTCTACTTATGTTATCAGATAAATATGGGCAATCCTTGCGAGATTATATTTTCATATCGGGTGCTGAGGAACCTGTATCCAATCTGAACTTTTTATTGGACGGAAACAATGTCTCTCTAATGAATGGAATGAAAACAAATCTGTATGAAGGTTGTACATTCGCAATTATCCCTCCAGTTGGAGGAGGGTATACTAGATGTGGACATTAGGTTATTCTTGAGTTGATTTTGATCGGAGAGTTTTATTGTTCAATTCAAACAATCAGACTCTTAGAAGAGATAAAGACGAGTACAATCTTAACACAGTTGTTACTAAAACCAATACCGTATATTATGAGAGTTATGGATGTACATCTAATAAGAGCGACATGGAAATAATGCTAGGCATTCTTGGCAACAATGGATACTCCATCACTCAAGATCCAAAAACAGCTTCACTCATTATTATAAATACTTGCGCTGTCAAGCAGATCACCGAGGATAAAATTTTTGGAAAATTACACAAGATGAAACATCTTAGCAAACCGATAATCATAACAGGATGCCTGCCTAAAATTAATCTACAGAGAATATCCGATTCACATCTAGATCATTGCTCTCTTCTTGATCCAGCTTCGATTGATAAAATAGACGATATAGTCAATAAATGCCTTCAAAACAGAGTACAAAACATAATATTTTCTAACCGACCTCCGAATAAACCGTCACTACCAAGAAGAAGATTAAACAATTATATAGACATCCTTCAAATCTCAGAAGGATGTCAAGGAAAATGTTCCTACTGTTGTACACGGTTTGCTAGAGGAAGATTACACTGCTTCCCACCTAAATCAATACTAAAACAAATTCAAAAAGCGATTGCAGAAAACAGTGTTGAGATTCAACTTACAGCACAAGATACTGGAAGTTACAGTTACAGAGGCTACAATCTTTGTGATTTACTAAGAGATATCTCAGCCATTAAAGGCGATTTTAAAGTAAGAATAGGAATGATGAATCCTGATACAACTTTCAAATTGTTAGATGAAATAATTCAGGCATATGAAAACGATAAGATCTACAAATATTTACATGTGCCAATCCAATCTGGCTCAAATAGAATTCTTAAACTTATGAAACGGAAAAACACTATTGACGATTTTCTCTCTATAGTGAATATTTTTCGGTCACATTTTCCTACAATATCAATAGCTACGGATATAATAGTCGGATTTCCAACTGAAACTCAAGAAGACTTCGAAGAAACCCTGAGTCTAATTAAACTTGTTAGACCTGATGTAATCAACATTTCAAAATATACTCCACGGCCTGGAACAGAGGCTTCCAAAATGAAACAACTTGACAGTAGGATTATCGCTTCAAGGTCACGTATATTATCTAAACATGTTGGACACATCATTAAGATCCAGCATATGAAGATGTTAGGATCTTATGAAGAGGTTTATCCAATTGAGAGAACCTCAATAGGTACTCTATTTTGTCGAACACACAATTACAAGAAAGCATTCATTCAAGATGTGGTTCCTATGGGAAAGAAAATAAGAGTTAAAATAATCGGGGTTCATCAACGCCGTTTGGATTGTAAAGTGTTAGATTCTAAGGTTCCACAGAATTCATAAAGTCATGTTTTAAGACGCCATTTGACTGCCGCCTTCATACGTCTCAATTGATTAATATTTCCTGTTGAACCACCCTCAGGACTCACGTCTCCTTTCCTTATTGCATCAATGATTTCATCAATTGATGATGATTGTGATCTGATACGGGTATAGGCATCACCTACAGTCTCTAGTATGTGTGAATCACTACCTCCAAGAGATGAAACCCCCATCTTTTTTGCCGCCTTCTCAGCCAAATGTTTTGACAGAGTGTAAGGGTAAGCCTTCGAGTTTATTGTCTCTATTCCATCTAACTTTTCTGTGATTTGATCAGGCTTAATTCCCCCTCGAATAAGATCATAAGGGTGTGCAAGAATTGCAACACCGCCACGATCATGAATAATCCTTATTGTCTCATCAACAGATAATCCAGCAGCTATCTCTCCAACTTGACCCAAACCTAAAAGATGTCCTTCTCTAGTGCTTACTTCTATTCCAGGTATGACCACTAATTCATCTATTTTTCCATTAAAATATTTGTCATGATCAGTTATTGCGACACCATCAAGTCCTTTCGATCTTGAAATCTCCTGTAGATCCTCAATTTGAATTGAGCTATCGAAGGAGTTGATCGAATGAATGTGAATGTCTATTTTTAAATTCATTTTTTTATCTGGGCACCACTGTCTGGTTTCCAATTCTTCATTATTTCTGCAGAATCAACTTTGTGGAATAAAGGTTTGGGTTTACCTATTTTATGACCAGCAGGTAATTGCATTTCACTTGCGCTAAACCAATTCTGCGTACTAACGTCTTCCTCTAAGGCCAGTTGCTTCCATATAAGCTGAGAAGTTCGTGGTAGAAATGGATAAAGAATAATCGCAAGATTGCGAACAAGCTGGGAACATACATTTATCGTATTAGCTGCTGCCTGCTTATCACTCTTGACAAGATGCCATGGCTCCTTCTTACTCATATACTCATTTCCAGACCTAGCGAGATCGACAACTGCCAATAAGGCCTCTTTAAGTCTGAAACGATCCATTAAATCGCTAACCTTTGAAGGAACGTTCTTCGCTATCGCTATGATTTCCTTATCCTGTTCAGAGATGTCTTTCACTTCGGGTATACAACTTTCAAAGTTAGACTTGACAAATGTTAGAGTCCTATGGACAAAGTTACCCAAAATATCGTTCAGCTCGGTGTTTATGTGTCTCTCGAATTCTCTCCATGTAAAATTGGCGTCCTTCATCTCAGGTCTGATACTTATCAAAACGTATCTCCAGTACTCAGGTTCAGCAACTTCAAGAGCTTCATCCATCCAAACACCTATCCTCCGACTCTTTGAGAATTTACCTTGGCCCTCGTAAAGAATGAATTCTGTCGAGGATACTTGCCAAGGCAATATGTAGTTCTCTTCAGATGCTATTAGAAGAGCTGGAAAAATTATTGTATGAAAAGGAATGTTATCTTTCCCAATAAAGTGTACATTTTTAGTTTGCTTATCCTTCCAATATTCTTTCCATAAATCTGGATTTCCTTTATTCTCAGAGAATTCAATTGAGGCTGATAAATATCCGAGGACAGCTTCCATCCAAACGTAAATCGTTTTACCTTCTGAACCAAGAAATGGCGAGGGTACCCCCCATTTATTATCGCGGGTTAATGCTCTTGGTTTTAGGCCTTCCTGAATCCATCTCAACGAAAAATTCTTTGCGTTCTCAGGTAATTGTTCATTGTTGATAAGATAATTTTTGATATCTCTCTCGAATCTGGGTAATTCAAAAAACCAATGAGTAGATGGTTGGATAGTTGGTTTAGATCCACAGAACACGCAATGCCAATCTATAAGTTCAGTCGGATCAAGTACTCTGCCACACTTATCACATTGATCTCCACGAGCACTTTCGAATTCACAATATGGACATTTACCCTCAACAAATCTGTCTGGAAGAAACCTGCTGCATTTGTCGCAATAAGGAAGTTCAACTATTTTCTTGATTATATGGTTCTTCTCATAGAGTTTACGATAGAAAGACTGAGAGAATTGAATATGAGTTGGAGATTCTGTTCTTGAATAATTATCAAATGATATTGAATATTTCTTGAGGAGTTCAAGTATTAGATTATGGTATTTATCAGTTAATTCCTTTGGATTAATGCCTTTTCGTAAAGCTTCTACCTCTATGGGGGTTCCATGTTCATCTGATCCAGTTACTGCAATGACATCCTCGCCTTTTAGACGTAGATATCTTGTGTAGACATCGGCTGAAAGCAAATGAATAAAAGTACCTAAATGAGGAACTGAATTAACATATGGCCACGCCGAATTTATAATCCATTTGCCCAATATGAACCACCTTGTCTGTGAAGATAGAAATGATTGACTTCTAACAAAACCTCTAACTCATTAAAATATTCTCTAAGATCAAAACCTATCATAAAATTACACTCAAAAAATGTCCAACTTAAATACTTCCATCTTAAAGAAATTCGTGAATAGTAGAATAGGTTAGGCAAAATGGAAGACAAATACTTGAAATCTCTTGATAGAGCTCTGGAGAAGATACCTAAAAAGAGTGTAAGCGCCGAACGTTTCGAAGAGCCGAAACCCGAGATAATGGTTTTTGGAAGGTCAAAGACTATGGTAGCTAACTTCGCAGACATAGCGAAAAGACTCAACAGGGATCCACAACATATCTTAAAATTTCTCTCCAAAGAGTTAGCTACAAAGTGCAATTTTGATGGACAAAGAGTTTTCTTCCAAGGCAAATTTTACGAAGAACCCATAACACGATTACTACACATCTACATCACAAATTATGTTGTCTGTCCCATTTGCCATCGACCGGATACAAAGGTAGAAAAATCAGGAAGATACCTTTCATTAATATGTGAGGCTTGTGGAGCAAAATCACCGGCGAGACCATTATCGGGTCACTGATTTGGAAAAAGTATTTGTAAAAAAATACTGTTGTGGAAAAGATATTCTTGTCGCTGTCTGTGACAAGGATTTGATAGGGAAAACTCTAAGAGATGGAAAAATAAAACTTGAAGTTAAAAAGGAATTTTATGGTGACCAATTAACAACTCCAGAAGAAGCTGCGAAAGCTCTTTCAGAGGCTAATACAGGAAATATTGTAGGTAAGAAGTCAGTGAAGATAGCAATAGAGAAAAATCTTGTTAATCCATCTGCCGTAATACATATTGCTGGAATACCACATGTAAATATAATCAGACTTTAACATTCACAACAAACAGCTTCTAACAATTGCATTCTCGAGCAATACAATATTTAATAGAAACTAAGAAGACAAAGAAATATAGATAAAAAATGTCTAAATTAATTTATGAACAATTCAGCTACTCAAGTTTGTTCGATATTGCTCTAATTGGAATTGTATTCTCTGGATGTTTTTCTCCTTACATATTTATCGATATGAGTATAGAAGCCCCGTCAACTGCATCTCTTGACCAAACATTCATCATTTCAGGTAATAGCTATTCATCAGCCGCTGAAAGAGTAAACCTATATCTCCTCGATAAAAAGGAGCCAATCGGATATTCCATTGTAAACATTAGACCACCATATGATTTCGAATTTGAGATAACAGTTACAAAAGACAGCCTCAGCGTAAATGGTGAAACCTTCTATGAAGGATCAACTGAAGGCAAACCCTATCATTTTTATGTAGCATCAACTACTCTCCGCTACAATATCAGTCCAATAGTTTCTGTTACTATTGAATAATTAAACAACTAGAAACCGAAATACAACTCCTACAGTACTGTATCAATTATGATATAATTAATAATGAGAAAAAATCAAATGCATATCCATTAATCTGGATTGCTAATTTTCAATTTCCTGTTTACAGGCCTTACAAAGGTGAATGTGAAGATAGTAATCATCTTGATTCAGTGTTTGGCTACAATGAGGGCAGAGCGACTGTTCCACTAACATATTACATCGAGATAATACTTATAGTAATATCATTTAACCATTTCTGGTAATACATTTTTCGTTCCCTTCAGGCAAGAGAGACATAACATCCCATTAAAAAATTATAGAACTAAACCAATCTTTATTGAGTCAACTTAACAGTCGATTCGTTAAGAACCTATAAAGATCTTTCCAAATATCAAAATGCCCAATATAAAAAGAATAATTTTGAGGAACTGGATTTTGAATAGTAAATTATTTGATCTAGTTAAAAAGCGAAAAACAACTAGAATATTTGATAATAGAAAAGTAAACCCTGAAGATTTATTCTATTGCATAAAATTCGCTATGCAAGCTCCGTCTGGAGCAAATCGCCAACCTTGGCGATTCATGATAATTGACGATCCCCTCCTGAGAAAGGAATTGAGACATAAATGTGAAGAGCAGGAAAAGATGTTTCATGAGAATGTTAAAGCGGAATTGAAAGAATGGTTTAGATCAAAAGAGATCATGTGGCGTAAACCCCATCTGACATCTGCACCTAGTCTGTTAGCTATTTTTTCTAATCAAGATATGATATATGCTACCGAAAGTACCTGGTTAGCAATAGGCTACATATTAATGGCTATAGAAGAGAAGTCTCTCTCAACAGTTACTTACACACCACCTCAACCAGAAGGTCTTCGAGAATTATTTAGTTCACCAGAAAATTTTAGGTTAGAAACAATTCTACCAATAGGTTACTCAGCAGATCCTAAACAAAAAGAGGAAAGACAATCAACAGAGACACTAATTTGCAGAAATGGTTGGGAAAAAAATTAGCAGAAACGTAAGTCGATATTGAAATACAGAACACCTTAGGCTTTGCAAAGAATTAATTATGTTTAATCTAAACCTTTATCTGCAGTACTGAGCTCATGGTTACCAAATTAGATCCTCAATACCAATAACTAATACGGAGCCTAAAACGAAAATGGGAAAGAAAAAAGTACTAAGCGAAGGAGAGCTAAAAGATTTAGTCTCTCCTGGACCAGGTCAAGTTGTAGGATTTGTCACACAACTACTCGGATTTGATAGAGTTCGGGTAAAATGTGCTGATGGTTATGAAAGGCTCTGTAGAATAAGAGGTAAGATGAAAAGAAGAGTCTGGGTTAGACTCGGCGACGCGGTTCTGGTTGAACCTTGGGACTTTCAGTTTAAAGAACGTGGAGATATTCGTTGGCGTTATACTAAGAGTCAAGTACATACTCTCAGAGAACGAGGACATATTCCAGCATAATAGGGAGAGATTTTGAAAAAAACTGTTGATGACAAGGTACGAGAGAGACTAAGACATAGAGAAAGAAGACAAGACACTGAAAGGCGCATGCGTAAGAAACGAAGCGAAGACATGCAGGTATTTGAAGAAGTCTTCGATAAAACTACTCTAATGACAATCTATAGCCTCATGAACAAAGGTTACATCCAAGATATTTTTGGAGTTCTTAGATCAGGCAAAGAATCGAGACTATATTGTGGAAGAGGCCCAGGAAACATCGATATTGCAATCAAAGTATATTTGACAACATCATCTGAATTCAAACAGGGAATGCAAAAATACATCGACGGCGATCCCAGATTCAAACGGATTGATCGTAGTACAAAATCTCTTATTTATCTGTGGGCACGAAAAGAATTTGACAATCTTAAAGATGCACAAGAATCAGGAGTCAATGTTCCAAAAGGAATAGTCATGGAGAAGAACGTACTCATAATGGAATTTATAGGAGAGAATGGTCAGCCAGCTCCTCTTTTAAGAGAGGCAAATTTGGAAGATCCAGCAAGGACATTTGATCAATTGATTGAAAACATCACGAAATTATATAGGCAAGCTAGACTGGTGCATGGAGACCTTAGCGAATATAACATTATGATCTGGAAGAATAAAGTTGTTATTTTTGATCTTTCTCAAGCAGTCAGATTAGAACATCCTATGGCAAAAAATTTTTTGAAACGAGACTTATCGACTATGATAAAATATTTCACAAATGCGGGGATACAAATTCCAGAACCTGATGAACTATACAGGCAAGTTGTAGGTGAGAATGCAGACTAAATTTAGTGTGACTATTCCCCAAGATAGAATCGGGGCGCTTGTAGGCGAAGAGGGCAAAATAAAACAGAGCATAGAAAGCACCTTCAAAGCCAAACTCAACATCGACAGCGAAAGCGGAATTGTAGAATTAACACTTGCATCTGAAGAGGGTGATGCTGCTTCCTTGCTAAAGGCACGAGATATAGTAACTGCTATAGGAAGAGGTTTTTCTCCCGATCGAGCATTTGGGCTTAGAGATGACGAGATAATTCTAGATATCATAGATCTAAGAGAGATATTCGGAAGAAATGATGACACCATTTCAAGAATCAAAGGCAGAGTAATCGGTCGAGGGGGAAAAATAAGAAAGCTTATAGAAGAATTAACAAAGACTGACGTATCAGTATATGGACATACAATCTCTTTGATTGGCGACTATGATTCCATCTCAATAGCAAGAGAGGCGACATTAATGCTATTGGAAGGTAAACAGCACTCAACAGTCTATAAATTCTTAAGGCAACGTAGACGTGAGCAGAAAATTAAAAGAATAACAGAATTGTGGGAACCAACAAAGTGATTATAAAATTCTGGTGCTCATCAAATTTCGATTTAGCAAAAAGGTGATGTCTAATATGTCTGAGACCTTTCAAGAAATTAGTCCTGCAGACTTCTTCTATCGAAATAGAGACATTGCAGGATTCACTAATCCATCCAGAGCAATATACTCGACAATACGAGAATTAGTAGAAAATTCTCTGGATGCCTGCGAAATTAACGGGATCCTCCCAGAAATCTACATTAGAATTTCACCAGAAAAAGAACCCATCTCCGATCCAAGCATCTACAAAATAAGAATTGAAGATAATGGAATAGGCTTACCATCAAACGTTATTCCTTCAGCTTTCGGTCAGGTTCTTTTCGGATCAAAATATAAACTCAGACAAACTCGTGGAACATTTGGATTAGGCGGAAAAATGGCAGTACTCTACGGACAGATCACAACTCACGGACAGTCAAAAATCATTTCAAGCATTGGTGATTCCAAAAGTTATGAATATACTCTGACAATGGACATCCAAAAAAATAGGCCGATAGTGATCGAGAATAAGACACACAAAAATAAATCCCAATGGCACGGAACAATTGTAGAATTTACAACTGAAGCTGACTACTCAAGAGCAATGGCAAAGATACTTGACTACCTTAAACAGACAGCGATTGTCGTACCATATGCAAATCTTACATTTGTGGATCCGAGAGGAAGATTTTACAAATTCGATCGAGCAACAACTTTGATGCCTAGACCTCCAACCGAGACTACACCCCATCCACACGGTATAGACATTGAGACATTAAAACGAATGATTGAAGCCACGAATTCAAGAACAATGAAAGATTTCATGAAACGCCATTTTCAGAGGGTTGGCGAATCCACAGCAAGAAAATTTCTTGAATTTGCAGATATTAGCTATAAAAGAAAACCGAAAAATCTCTCACAGGAAGAGATCGTAAAATTCGTAAATGCGGTTAAGAATTATGAGGGCTTTTTATCACCAGATGCAACTTGTCTATCTCCTTTAGGTAAAGAGCTTCTAACTACAGGGATTAAGAAAGAACTTAATCCAGAATTCACAGCCGTGCATCAGAGAAGACCAGCAGCCTACTCGGGCTATCCTTTCATCGTGGAGGTTGGAGTAGCATATGGTGGCGATATTCCAAAATCAGATGGAATTCTACTTTATCGATTTGCAAATCGAATACCTCTGCTTTTTGATGAAGCTAGTGACATTTCTTACAAAGTAACTAACGATATGATGAATTGGAGACATTACAGAGTTTTACCAGACACCCCACTTGCGGTATTTGTGCATATATGCAGTACCAAGATCCCATACAAAACGGTAGGTAAAGAATTCATTGCAGATAGACCTGAAGTTGAACATGAGGTGATTAATGCTTTAAGGGAAGTCGCTAGACATCTCTCACACTTTTTATCAAAGAAACACCATATGGAAAGAGAAAAGAAAAGACTTGACGTGTTCTCAAAATATTTACCAAAGATCGCTAGATTCTCAACCAAGCTCGCTAAGAAGAAAAAGATTCCAGATGTTAAGAAACTCATGAGGAGTGCAGCAAGATATGCCAAGGAAGAGTAAGAAGAAACAACGTAAGGGAGCAGTTAAAGAAAGAAAGGAGAAGGTTATCTCTTCCCTCCAAGACTTTGGAGAGAAAGTATATGATCAGATAGTCTCAGGAGAGTTGCCATGGACAAAAATGCCCAGTAGATCAATAAACAACATCTTCTATGATGAAAAACTCAGGCAATACATCTTAGGAGATAGATCTGTAAAGCGGAGTGCCAGAAATGTAAGACACATTAGACCTCTTACACAGCTCATATGGACAGGCATGTTTGCTGATGAATTAAGTCGGCAAAGTAAAACCAGCACATTAAGAGATGTATACTACTCGGCGCAAGCATATGAAATGAGCTTTACAGACCAGCAAGAGAGTGACAATCTAATTACCGATCTTGAGACTGTGATAGGCTATTCAAGAGAGGATTTCAATGTATTCCCCGAAGAGAGGAGCGCAATCTTCGGTGATCTCACTGTTGAATATACGCTCCCAGGATATGAAGGAAAAAAACTTAACCTTACATCACACCCTGACGGAATGATGATCGGTCCTGCATTGACCAGCTCAGAACTTGTCAGCTGCAAAGCCGATAAAGTGATAGCTATAGAGAAAGGCGGACTCTTCACAAGATTCATCGAAGAGAAAGTTCATACAAAACACAAAGCTCTACTCATCCATACAGCTGGACAGGCCCCCCGGGCAACCAGAGGGTTTCTAAAAAGATTAAATCGAGAACTCAAACTTCCCGTATACATTTTTACAGACGGAGACCCATGGGGCATGCACATAGCCATGGTCATAATATCAGGCTCAGCAAATGCAGCTCACCTAAGGGACCTGAATACACCCGACGCCAAATGGTTTGGCGTATGGGCAACAGACATTGTGGATTACAAACTTCCCAGCGACCCACTCACTGAACTTGATGTAAAAAGACTTCACGAATTAAAGAAAGACCCTAGATATGAAGGTAAACTCTGGAAGAAAGAAATTGATACGTTTGTAAAAATTAAGAAAAAAGCTGAACAGGAGGCTTTTAGCAGATACGGACTTACATACATAGTCGATGAATACCTACCCGCTAAACTAGAGATTGCAGAATCACTCTAGTTACGAAATCCGAGATTTGCCAATAGACGATTCAATAGTCCCGACATGAATCTATTATAATTCATTATTTCGAAAAATCAAACATTATGGTTTATGGCATAAGCAAAACATCAAATATAGCAAGTGTTTTTTTAAATTAAATAACATTAATCTTTCTTAAAGAGGATCTGACTCAAAATTGGATATTCCACCCGTTCTTCTTGGAGTAATTTTTCTAGTAATAATCACAGCAGCCCTTCTAATTCCACGTCTGATATCAAAAATTAGACAACCTTTCAAGAAGAGAAATATCCTAATCATTATAATTTCAATAGTGCTTGTTCTTGCATTATTCTATATGGTTATACAACCTCCTAGTTTACAAAAAGAATTGACTGAAGAAGAGAAAGAGATCGATAAATTTCTAGAGAAATATTATGATGGGTTGCGTAACAGATCTGTTTCAAAAATCGTAGAACTCTTCACAGAGAATGCTGTAGTAGTATCTTCGGATGGAACAACTTATAGAGGAATCGAAACGATAAAAAGATATTATGATGACAAACTTAGGAACTTAGAACGTTATGAAGTGAAAGCAGAAGTCTCTGAAATTAAGATCCAAGATGGATCTGTTGAAGCATCGTACCATACGACGGCGACATCCTTCATACGAGGAGCAACAATGCCTCCAATTGAAACATTCAGAGAGGAATTCATTTTAATTAAGAAACAGGATTCTTGGAAAATCGAAGGATTGATTATCAATAGAGAACAAATGCGTTAATGTGAGTGAAACATTAGAAATAATTAATTTTATCAGGAGAATGTTAACAATAAGTATTGGCAATTGCTTGTAACTTTACATTAAACGATTTCGGGGAGCTCCCCAATATAGTTTGTTCAGCGTTTTGCATTTTGGACATTTATGAGAGGCATCAATAATCTCATTTTCAATCTGCTTATTGCTGCTTTCTGAAAAATTTCCATTAGATGATTGTGATGGAATTTCGAATGCTGTTTCGCTTTGTGCTGCGAAGGTATGGTTATCGTCTGGTGGAGAAACTTCAAATTTCGTTCTACAATTCTTACAGAAGATTACTACAAATTTTTTAACAGTAAAGTCAGAATCTGCCAAAGCTAATCGAGTATAGTAATATGCTTGGTTACTAAAGGATTATTATGATAATTTATCGGAGAAGGCGCTCACAAGAACGTATTTCAATTAAACTTGATCATTCATGTTGGATAGTACTATTTTGTTGTGCGCGCTAGCATTCGTTATACGAATTTCCATTTAATAAGTAATCTAAAAAGTTTACATAGAGATTAGTTGTTTATGGTTTTGCTTACTATCCTCAACCTGCTCAAGTTAAAAATCGTATACATTACGGCAACCGTTATATTCCTTTAATGATCATCATCAGACATGCCAATAAAGGCATAATGGGAGAATTAAAAAAGAGCGAGGAAAAGAAAAATTGAGTGAAGAAAAGAAAACCGAAAAAACCGAGAAGAAAGGCGTTTCAAGGCGAGGATTCATTCAAGGGGCAGTAGCAGGGCTTGTTGTGGGAGCAGCCGCAACATACGGTGCAACCACAATGATGCAACCACCAACAGCAACACCAAAACCAACAGGACCAGTCGAAATGGTAGGTCCAGTGGATGGAAAACTAATTACGATGACAATAAATGGTAAAACAATCACCAAATATGTTTCAGCGCGATGGACATTACAGAAATATCTTCGTGAAGGAGTTGGACTCGTAGGAACCCCTGAAGCTTGTGATAATGGCTCGTGCGGTAACTGTACCGTTCTTATTAACGGAAATCCTATCCTATCTTGTTGTATGTTAGCAATGGATTGTGCAGATGCTGATATCACTACTATCGAGGGACTTGGAACACCAGACAGTCTACATCCTATGCAACAATCATTTATCAAAAATACTGCTTTTCAGTGTGGAGGCTGCACTCCAGCATTCATACTAGCAGGAAAAGCTCTGAAGGACAAGAAATCTAGCCCTTCAGAAGATGAAGTAAGAGAAGCAGTTTCTGGAATCATATGTCGTTGCGGAACATATGAAAGAGTAGTAAAAGCAATTATGGAGGCATGATTTAAATGGGAACACGTTTTGTTGGAAGTCTTGAACCTTTTAAAGATAAAATGGCGGCACAGGGATATTCTGGATTAAGATATATGTCTCAGCGCGTCGAGGATTGGAACAGCAAATCAATCGTCACTGGAACAGCAGGGTACACAATAAACCAATATGCGCCAAACATGTTATACACAAGATTTGTTAGAAGCCCATATGGAAGTGCAAAAATCACCAGTTTAGACACTAGCGCAGCTGAAAGGATGCCCGGTGTGGTAGAAATCTACACTGCAAAGTCGCCGGAATTTGCTGGGAAGCTTTACCTAGGCGACATTCCCATGATAGCTGATGGCGAAGTTTTCTTCCATAGTCAACCTGTTGCCATAGTAGTTGCAGAGACCCAAGAAGCAGCCGACGATGCAGCCCATGCAGTAAGCGTAAAATATGAAGTACAGGAAGCATTAAACGATGTTGTAGCGGCTCGTGATTTGAATCCGCCAAAGGTTGTTCATACACCAAGACTGATAACTCCACCATTCGAAGCCGAAAGGCCAAACGTAATCAACTGTTTCTACGTCCGAAGCGGTGACATCGAGCAAGGATTCGCAGATGCAGACGTCATATTAGAAGACGAAATTGAGTGCCAGTCTAGTGCACATGCATATCTTATACCGACAAGCGCAACGGCCCAACCACAAGGTGATCTAATGAAACTTTGGGTTGATGTTCAGAATATACATCCAGTTCCATGGCCTACAGCAGCCGCTGCTGCAGAAATTCCACTTGACAAACTAAATGTAATAGGGCCTCAAATTGCTTCAGGAGGATTTGGAGGAAAGAACTGTGGTACTCCAGGACCATATGCTGCATTATTAGCAAAGTCAACGGGACGACCTGTTAGAGTCGTGTTCGATGATAATCGTCTATTGCATGCATCAAGAGTCTGGCTTGTAGCCCAAATCAAAATCGGAGCCAAGAATGACGGAAAATTCACAGCAATCGAAGTCACATACAATATCGGTACACCCTACGCGGTATTCAGCCTAACAGACATGGAAAGAGCAAGAGAAGCAGTAACCTGCACCTATCATTGGGGTCACCGCGACCTGTATGAAAGACCCAACGTAATGTTCACAGCCTACGACTCATACGTCAATAACTGTGAGACAATGTCCCACAGAGGCTTCGGAGTCATGGAATCACTGTTTCCGATGGAGCAAATGATCAACATGATGGCTGAGAAACTGAGTATGTCAAAACTTGACATACGCCTATTAAACCTTGTAAAAGAAGGTGAACGTAGCGCACAGAATGAGATCGTAAGAAGTCATGGAGCCGAAGGAGTCCAGAAGAAAGCTTATGAGATAATGGAATCATGGGGACCCAAACCATCAGTACCAGAACCATGGGTAGTAGGAAGAGGATTCTCTGGAGGAAACAAATATTCTCAAGGAGACATGGTACATAATCTAATATTCCTAAAACTTCGAAACAACGGTATAGTAGACATAATAGCAGACTCAATGGATATTGGACAAGGCATGAACACGATAAGTAGACAATTCGTCGCTGAAGCCATGAACATGCCAATAGAGAATGTTCGAAAAGTTGAAGTGAACACTGCTTACGTTCCTTGGACCAGCGATTCATTCTCCAGCTCGGCAACTGACGATACTGGACAGGCCATAATTGACGCAGCTAAAAATGCGAAGGCGCAATTATTCGAATGGGCGGCACCAAAACTCGGCGTGAGTGCATCAAACTTGGAGACAGTAGACGGCATGATACAAGTCAAAGGCGACCCTGAGAAATCAATCTCTTGGGGTGATGCAATGGCACCAAGACCACACACAATTGTACAGGGCTCGAAGAACTGGCCTGTAGGCGCTCCTAACGACTACGATGGTCCCGGAACAAACGACTACTATACAGGACAAGCTTTAGGACCATACTTTAGAATAGTCATGAACATGAATTTCATGTCAAACGCTGTTGAAGTAATGATAAACAAAGAAACAGGAGAACTCAAAGTAACAAAATTTGTAACCACAAACGATGCGTTACCAGTAAATCCAACCACGTGCGAGGGACAAATGATAGGCGGAACATATCACGGACTATCACAGGGCATGTTTGAAGATTATGTCATCGATAATGGATCATATATGACTGATACTATCCTCGATTACAAAGAGGCGACAGTACTAGACTTTCCCAAGGTCGATGATGTCCACAGTGGAATAGTGCCAGTATGGGGCGAATACTTCGGAGAAAATCCAAGAATAGATTGTCCGTTCGGAGCAAAAGGAATCGGAGAAGGCGTAATCTGTGCAATAATACCTGCCTTTGCCGATGCGGTACACGATGCTATTGGGGTCTGGCCGAAGAGATCACCATGTGGAACTCAGTATGACATACTGAAGGCACTGGGGAAGGCATAAAGGAGGAAATGAAAATTGAGAGCTTTAGCACCAGTAAAATACTACACAGCAACCTCGATTGAAGATGCATGTAACGTACTTAATCAGGCTGCAGGAAAAGGAAAAGTCTTAGCCGGAGGATCTGACATAGTAGACTGGCTCAGAAAGAGATACATGCCTACACCAGAAGTCCTAGTCGACATTAAGAAACTAGGTCTTAATACAATCGAAACGAAAGAAGATGGTGTTCACATCGGAGCTACAGTCAAGCTGTCTGAGCTAGATAAAGCAGGTATACCGATGCTTGCAGAAGCTGCAAGAAAAGGTCCCTCACCTCAAATACAAAACCAAGCAACAGTAGCAGGCAACATATGCCAAAACGTATGGTGTTGGTACTATCGAAAGAAAGATTGGAACTGCTACAGAAAAGGTGGGCCAATCTGTTTTGTCCCCGGAGGGCGAAACCAGTACAACGCAATAATGGAACAAAAGGTATGCAATGCAATTGTCCCTGGAGACGTATCCGTTGCTTTGACAGCCCTAAACGCTAATGTAAATATCGCTGGAATGGACGGAGCAAGAACTGTACCTATGAAAGACTTCTACATAGTCTTAGGTAACGTCTTGAAACCAGACGAAATCATAACTGACATAGTCGTACCTGAGAAACCAAGTAAAGGAGTATTCCTAAAGAGTAGAACAAGAGGGGCAATCGACTTTGCTACTGCAAGTGTTGCACTAGCAACAACAAGTCAAGGCACAACTGTAGCCCTCGGCGGAGTAGCACCAATAATACCTTCTGGTACACCTGAAGAGATAAGATCAGCCGTAAATAATGCAACACCACTTAGCGAGAATAGATACAAGGTAAACATCGTCAAGCATCTGCTCAGTGAAGCAGGTGCTTAAACACCTTTCCCTTTTTCTTTTTTTTATAATCACATTTCCTACGGGAAGAAGAGAATTAATCAGCTCCTTCTGATCCTATTGGCGGATATACTATTAGTATGGATGCAGGGTCTAAGTACGATTCCCCACTTACCCATATTGCTGTAAGTAAAACTTCGTCCCTACCTTCAGAAATTACATCTACTTCCAGCGTGGCTTCACCCTGTACAAGATTTATCTTACTCTCTTTTAATTCAAGAATTTTTGAAGGTGCAAGAGTTACTTCTATCACATCATTTCTGGTCTTATCAACATCACCATTTTCATCCGCAACCCATATGTTAATTTCAACGATATTCGCAGCAATCACGTGTATTCCTTTAAAACGCGCGCTTATAGCCATTTTCAATGTTCGAGTTTGCTCTTTTGAAGCCTCTATTTGTGGTACGTAGTAATAATAAATGGAAGTTGAAATTACCATAGTAATAATTATTAAACCAAAAATCGACTGCACCAATTCAACTTTTTTCCATCGAGGTAAGTCACGAAGTTTCAAATTTAATTTTCCTTCATGATCTTTTTTATTATTAGAATCTGAGTAGTGACGGTAATATTAGAATCGCTATAACAAACCATGCATACCATGAAGCAGCCACTGCAATTGACAAAGGCATTAACCAAGATCTAGCTCGAGTTTCAGTACCTCTAACATATATATCTATACAATCTACAGGACATACTTCAATACATCGATGACATTTGATACAATCAATATTGGGCCTTCCAGACTTCTCTATAGACTCTCTAGTCATCGCATATGTTTCACATACATTAATACATTTATGACATTTGATACATGTCTGCTTATCAACTTTCACATGAAAAGGTGTAATTCTCTCTATGAAGTTAATTATTGCACCTACTGGGCATACCACCATACAGAACCACCTTTTCTTATTCATAAATGGCAGGATTACAACAAATAAAACGGATACCAATATGAAACCGATTCCAAGCCAGAAAAACTGGAGCAGCCAAACCCAGCAGACAATACATATTAAAGGAGCTGCAATCATTAATGAAACTGTTATTATAGCGAACGCAATTCCATATTTTACATCTTTTATCTGTTCCTTAAGACCATCAATGTTCTGTTCATTCATCTTATCCTTAGACTCTTTCATAAATCTGGACATTTTCCATCTTACCTTCTCGCCAGACATGAATCCTTGAACGGTCCCCCCAAAGAAACAGATCCATCCACAGAAACCTCTCCCCAGAACAAGCACTGTAAGTAAGAAGGGAATAAGATACAAGATTCCCATCTGAAGTGTAGACGGAAGGTTCACTACTGCTTCAGCATACTGAAATTTACCGAATGTTGCCAATCCCAACATGATTTCTGGCATAGCTCGGTTACATGGTATGAGCGTCGTGCCATATGTGGGAAGCCCTTCATAGTAGTATACTTTTGTATGATCCCAAACCCAAATGGCTAGATTCTCCATTCCTATATAACTAAATATGACAAAGGATCCTGCCCACATTAAACTTGCATAAAATACCAAATAGATTTGTCTTACTCTCTGAACGGAACGAAATCTCAGTAATGCAAATGTTGTAATCCCAAGACCTACCCCCATCGAAACCCCCAATAATAGTGATGGAGTGGAGTGAAGATAGAAGGCGTATATTCCAATAAGTATACTGATCACTATAGCAGTGTGGAGATTAGTAATGGGTTTCATTATAATAGCATCACATTACAAAAAATCTCATGTTCCTAATCTGTACCATTACTATAGATTTACATCGAAGAATATTAGGCATTAGAGCCTACTAGATGACTTACTTGAACTCTTTGTAGAGGAGACTTTCCACTTATCCAATTAGCTGTAAGTATTGCAACCTCAGGCATCTGACCAGATTTTACTGTTGCATCAACCGTACCTTTAATTAATTTTAGTCGTAGCTTCTTGGACGAATCTACGAATCTCAATCCACTTTCAGGATTTATTGAAATTTCTATTTCATCATCTCTTGAAGCATCTACTTCCCCTTTATCGGTTATGGCTTTGATCGAAATATTTTTTTGACGATTCTTGCCAATTAAAGTTAAGAAAATAGCTAACTTCGTTGCTTTAGGTTCTTCCTCTTCTTTTGGTTCATCCTTTTCTTGAGTATTTAGATCTCTTTGTTTCTCTTCAGTCATACTAATCGTCACCTTTGATTACTCAATCGCGGTATTTGTAACTATTAAACTTGACTTTTTTTGTTATCTGTTTTTTAAAATTGTGTTCCGATCAACTTGTTTATTTGATAAATCGGAGCTTATGTTATTCTTTCTTGTAGAGAACTCCAATAGTTAGACCATATATTACTTGTAAAAAAAAATCCGACGAAAATAATAGTGATCGCAATAGGAATATTCGCTAATGAAAAGGCGATATATGGTTCAGTCATTAGATCTTTAAGCGCGGGCCACTATACTCGTTAATTATCTCCGATAAAGAAATTGTTCATAGTCTGAAATCAAAGTGGTTTATTTTACTCGTTAAGTATTGCCACAGCTCTGATTGGAGATCCTGTTCCTCCTCGGATTTTCAAGGGAAGACCAGCATATATGAAACGCTTTCCAGCGACTTTGTCAAGATTCGCAAGGTTCTCAGTATTTAGGATGCTCCTTTCTTTACATACGATGTGTCCTGGATAATATCGAGTCTCCATAGCTTGGCTGCTATCTATACTCGGTGCGTCTTCGCCGATATTGACAACACCCTGTTCTCCAAGCCACTTTGCAGCTTCCATGTCAAGGCCAGTATATTTGAAGAGCCAATCCTTTGTACCATACTTTCTGTTGTAATGACCTGTATATAGAAGAACGGTGTCTCCTTTCTTTATTTTGAGTTTATGTTTGTCAAGAGCTTCTTTGATGTCATTTAAAGTGATGAACTTGTCTGCAGGTACGTGAGAAACATCCAAACAAACAGCTTCTGTGTAGAACATCTCCAATGGAAGTTTGTCTATTGTTTTTCCTTCAGGATTGATGTGAAAGACGGAATCGACATGAGTTGGACCATGGTCACTCATGAGCAGTCCCATACTTGCATATGATTGGAATGGGTATTTGTCTGGAAATTTCGAACGAGTCTCTTCATGCGTATCATGGTACCAAAGAACAGTCTTCAGATGACCTGGATACACAGGCATTCCTTGATAGATTTCTTGTGAGAGATCTATTATCTTTACCAAATTAAACACCTAGACTCGTGATTCTGGAAATAAACTATTAAGATTTGTGCTAGTGAACAACTAACCCATTTCAGAGGCACAGCAGAAAACGTTTTTATCCATTCGCAAATGTAGCATTGCAGAAAGAGTGTGACATGATGAAGACTAGCCTCGACAAATTCTTCAATCCAGATAGTGTAGCCGTAGTTGGAGCCTCGGGTACTCCAGGAAAATTAGGATATATCGCTATCGAAAATCTAAAGATATTAGGATATACAGGCAAGATCTATCCAATTAACCCGAAAGCCAATGAAATTCTTGGTTTCAAAGCTTATCCTAATGTAAAAGAAATTCCTGGACCAGTCGATGTTGGTCTTGTTCTTGTTCCAGCAGAGATAGCAGTTGGAGTAATTAGAGATTTTGCTGAAAAAGGAATCAAACATGCAGTAATAGTTGCTGGAGGGTTCAGCGAAGTAGATAAAAAAGGAGCAGAAATGCAAAAAGAAATTCTCGAAATCAGTAGAAAGGTCGGAATGAGAATCATCGGCCCAAACACTACGGGAATTCTAAGTATGGCAGACAGATTTTCAACAACATTCCAGACTGGAATTGAGTTTCGACCAGGCCCTGCAGCATTCATCGCTCAGACAGGAAACTTTGCATCAATCACACTCAAATGGATACTATCAAAAGAACAATTTGGAATCAGCAGAGTCATAGGTCTTGGCAATAAAATTGATGTTGATGATGCTGACGCTTTAGAATATTTAGAGACAGATGTAAAAACAAAAGTTATTGCAATGTATATTGAAGGAATTAAGAACGGAAGACGACTAATAGAAGTAGGTAAGAGGGTTACTAAGAAGAAACCTGTCTTAGCACTAAAATCTGGAAGAACATCAGCGGGTTCTAAAGCCGCTCATTCACATACGGCTTCATTGGCTGCAAACGACACGATTGTAGATGCAGCTTTCAAACAAGCCGGAATAATACGTATAGATAACTACATGGACCTCGTTCAATTGACAAAAGCATTTGTCTTTCAGCAACCACCAAAAGGAAACAATGTAGGAGTCATCTCACCTTCTGGAGGACTAGGGGTTATTACAGCGGATGCATGTGAACGTTCAGGATTAAAGATCGCCACACTCACAGAAAATACCTTGAATAAATTCAGAAAAGCTAGTCCACCATTCATTAATGTTGGAAATCCCTATGACATCTGGCCATCAGTCTCCCAAATCGGTATGGATAAAGCCTATAAAGTCGCTATCGACGCAATGTTTGAAGATCCTAACATCGATACTATAATAGCTGGAACAATGGTTACAAAAGGATGGGTTGAATTCAAAGATAATAGCTTCTTTGCAGCAGCCTCGCATAGGCATCCAGAGAAGCCTATCGTAGCATTCGCCACTAGTGAATGGCAACTCGTAAATGAATTGCAGGAGGACCTAGAAAAACAGGGGATTCCAACTTATACATCCCCTGAAATGGCCGCTAAAGCAATCTCGACAATGCACAAATATTCATGTATAAAGTCTTCGTGATATGCCGGTTACGCTTCTCCCCGTCCAAGAATTATCCTGTATGGGTCAACCTCTTCTCTAAGTATCTTCAGTTCTTCGTGTGAAGGAGGATCATTATCTTTTATTTTGGATGGAAGTATCAATTCGAATCCAGTGTTCTCGACAATATCTTCAACAGTCACTCCAGGATTCAAAGCAAAGACCCTCATTCTCTTTGTTTTCTCATCAAAATCAAAAGTTCCTCTAGTGGTGTAAACCTTGTATGGTCCAGTCCCCGGAGGTAGACCAACTCTCTCCCTAGAACCAGGTCCATCAAGGTATCCGGGGGAAGTTATAAAATCTATCTTCTCAACGAATCTTCTCTTCTCATGATTCATGATTATCATTGTCTTCCAAGCAAAGGAGGCAAAAGCATTTGCTCCTCCACTTCCTGGAAATCTAACCTTTGGAGCATGATAATCTCCAAGGACTGTCGAGTTTAGATTACCATATTTATCGATTTGAGCGCCACCTAAAAAAGCATAATCTGCGAAACCTGCTTGCGCTATTTCGAAAGCTTCTGCACTGTCCGCCGCTCTCAAGGCTCGCCATGTTGTCCGAGAACAAGCGACAGACAGGGGTAGAGTTGGCATCTCGGGACCTATTCCACCAACCTCGAAAATTGGTGTGATCTTGAGATTTCTTGTTTTTTGCGCTAACGACGTAACAAGCATCGGTATCCCTGTTCCAACATAAATTATCTTCTTGTCTTCAATATCTCGGCTTGCAAGAATTGTCATTAATTCCATGACGTTGTATTCTTCACTCATTAAGAGAAACCTCCCGGCTTGACTTTAAGAAATTCCAAATCCTCAAGGAACTTCAACTTCTTCTTTCCTCCTACCTTCTCTAGGTATTCTTCAAACGAGTCGACACCGAAAACATAATTGTCATAATACTCTTTCAACGCTTTTCCAGTGGTATCATCACAAGCTTTTCTGTACTCGATAAGATGTTCAATATCCACATAATACATACCGGGCATATTTCCTGGGTGAGAGCCATAAGGTGCTTTAACTACAGCATCAACGTAGAAGTATGGGACAAATGTTCTATCTGATTCTTTTCTAATATCTTCAGTGTCCACTATTTTCTCAGTACTTAGTATTACTCTTTTGGATCCTCTAACCTTGCCCCAATCCTCTACTATTGCACCCGAAGTTATTCTAGCATTTCCATAAATGTCTGATTCATGAACATGGATCAATGCAACATCTGTAAAGAGAGCGGGTACAAGTACTACTTCCTCATCAGTAAATGGACATTGCACCTTGACCGCGCCGCTGTATTTGAAGGTATCAGAACCCATCATGTGTCTCACTGGCATGAAGGGTATTCCCATTGCTGCGGCTTTATGTCTCCAAGCCATTGAGGCGTTGTCCCATTCAGTTAGTGTAATCTCTCCTTTAGTTACTGCTTGTTCTACTATTTTTCTGCTCATCTTTGGAAGTCCTAAGACTTCAAGTCCAATTATGTAACCTGGATCAAGGTGGCTCACCAGACCATTATCAGTTAAGAAATTTACATCAATAGACCTAGTTCCACAACCTACGTAGAGATCTTTAATCCCTTGCCTTACAACTTCATGGAGAATCGCTACAGGGATTCTTACAAAACTGCAACCACTGATTGAGATTATATCCCCATCTTTCATGAATTTCTTAACAGCCGTCTTTGCGTCCATAACTTTGTCAATCATTTCACGTGGTTTATTCTTTCTATTCCATTCACGAAAATCATTCGGAGTAATTTTCGGCCGCGCGAATTGCGTTCCACGTTCTAAAATCTTCATTTCCATAATACAGCATCTCGATGCATTCGAATGTCCTATGAATCCAAGGTTTTGCCTTTTTAAGATTTATACTTGATCCAAAAACTAGTGTGTTGTTAATTATTCACCATATAAAGTCAGAAATAATAAGACTCCGTCTCAGATTAACTTGAAAAAAAGCTAAATTATGCCAACAAAGTTGTTGAGGTTTAAGAATAGTAACTATGCACCTTTAGGATGAAACACTATTACTTGTCCTTCTTTATCCTTTACAGCTCTTATCTTGATTTTTCTGGGAGGCTTTTTTATGCTTCTTTTCCATATCGCTTCATTTACAGCATTACTAATCTTAACGTCATCTACCTTCATTCTTCTCTTAACGAAATCCTTGACGATCTTGACTGCTTTTGGGGCTCTTTTTATTCTAGGGGCCTTCCAGACATCTTTGAGATTGATTGTGTAAAATTTCTCATCAACTATTTCGATTTCTTCTTCAACTTCTGGACTTTCTTCCGTTTCGACCTTAACAGGCTCCTCAACCTGCTCAGCCTTAACAGGCTCCTCAACCTGCTCAGCCTCAACAGGCTCCTCTTCTATGGCACCTTCTTCGTTAACGGTATTCTTGACTTCTTCTTTAGACATAGTCTGTTAACCTCAACGTTTTAGCTTGGATCTTCTCCAATGTCTTTTCTTAGGAGTTGATCTAACTCTTCCCCTAGTTTTCGCGACTACCCACGTTGGAACTGGTCTGCTCATCTTGCCAGCTTTACCAAGCCTTTTTTTCCTTGAAGCTGGTTTATTTCTGGCCAAATTCTAAATTCTCCTTATTGTAAAATCTCTCTTCTGACTTTGTATACGCCTAAGTGTTTCTTTCAATTGATCATCATTTAATGGAGTTCGAATTCTACCAGTCTGCGCGAGCTGAATGAGTTGAATCTCAAGCTGCTCAGCAAACTCCGGCCTAACCATCCTAATATTCGTTAATCGTTGCCTAGCTTCAGTGGTGAGTATTGTTCTAAGTAGAGCCTGTTTCTGAGCTTCAAGTCTTTCCTGAGCCCTGTCGCCCCTTTGTTCATCCACCGTTGAGTTTTGAAGCTCAGCTAGCTTTTTTTGACGAATGAGTTCAAGTTCTTCGTCGCTAGGCTCAGAACTCATTTTTATTTTTCTGCTCCTGGCTTGAGTTCTTTGAGCATCTCCGCAGAGATCTTATTAAGTAGACTGAACCCCTCACTGCTCAGTTGTCTTCCCTTTTTCTCAACTTTTGAAACAAATTTCGCCTGTTCTAATTGTTTGAGCGGTTCTCTCACTGATGACCCTCCACATGACCTCGCATGTTCCCGACCTCTTCCTCCACTGCTTCTGCCTCCATAGTCGACTCTTAATTTTGAAACTCCAACTGTACCATGAAGGTACAATTTTCGTAGTATGGAAGCACACCTTTTGTACCACCAATCAGGGTCTTGAGGTGGCTGTTCTCTATGCGCACCAGTCTTTGCTGTGATAGACCACACTGGAGGTGTGACTTCTCCGACATTCTCTTTGAGATATCTGGCTAGCCGTTTGATGAATAGATCAGCAGGCACTTCATATGGTGAAGGCAAATTTTGTTTCTCCTAATAGGGTTTTTATTCTATACTAAGGTCTAAGCACTAAATTCAAATGCTCAATATAAATTTTCATTGGAAACAGAATAATCTGTTATTGAGGGAATATCTTAACTAATTGAGGTTTAAGGCGTCATGTCAGGATCGTTAAATGATGATGACAAGAAAATGGGTAGATCAGGCCTTATCAATTTTAATTCAATAGGATTATTTCTCGATTATTATGAATTGACAATGGCTAAGGCTGATCTTGACCATAAAAATTTGAACATTATTACAGAGAACTATTATGTCAGAAACATTCCCCAAGGAGAATATCTAGTTTCAGCCGGACTTGAACAAGTCATCCATTTTATTGAGCATTTTGAGATAGCTGAAGAAGATATTGAATGGTTGAACTCCACAAGTGGAAAAGACTTTGATGAGAAACTCTACAAATATCTCCAAGATTTCAAATTTGGGGGAGATGTATATGCAGCCCCTGAAGGCTCTGTTGTCTTTCCTAATGAGCCTATAATCAACATTACTGGAAGATCTCTAGATATTCAGCTCTTTGAAACGTATCTTCTCAATGTCATGAATTATCAAACATTGATTGCAACAAAAGCTTCTAGGGTAGTGAGATCGGCAAAAGGAAATGATGTTATTGATTTTGGAGCTCGTCGGGCGCATGGTCGAGATGCTGCCATTTTAGGGGCACGAGCTGCTTTCATAGGTGGAGTTACTGGGACATCGCTTGTCATGGCTGGAAAAATTTGGGGTATCCCATATGTCGGAACAATGGCACATAAATTTGTTCAAGACAGGGAGAGTGAGCTTGATGCTTTTCGTGAATATGCAGAATCTTTTCCTCACAATTCCATACTGCTCATAGATACTTATGATACTCTAAAAGGTGCAAGAAATGCTTGCATAATTGGTAAAGAACTAAGAAAGAAAGGGTTTGAGCTTAAAGGAGTTAGACTTGATAGTGGAGATCTTCTTGATTTAAGTAAGAAAGTAAGGAAGATCCTTGACGATGATGGGTTAACACAAACTAAGATTTTTGCTAGTAGTGATCTAGACGAATTTGTTATTGAAAGACTCCTACAAGAAAATGCTCCGATAGATGGATTTGGAGTGGGCACGCGATTGATTACAGGAGCTAATTATAATCCGATTACTAATAAAGGAAATGTGTCAGCACTTAATGGAATTTACAAGATTGTGGAGAGACTCGAGGAAGATACTGCAATTCCTAAAATGAAAATAACTGATGACATTTCAAAGGCCACTCTACCAGGTAGAAAACAAGTCTATAGACGTTCGGAATCTGGAAAATTTATCGAAGATACAATAACAATCTGGGATGAAAAACCTGATTCACAGTATGACTGGCACCCATTACTGATACCAATAATAAAAAATGGAAAATTCATATTCGATTTTCCATCACTTGATGAAATAAAGGATTATGCAGCTGATCAGATACAGATGCTTCCAGACGGCGTTAAGAAGAATAATGGAGCCCAAGGATACCCTGTTAAGCTCAGTAATCAAATTAATGAATTGATCAATAATATTTTGCAAAGTGATAAAGAGAATTCTCAATAAAATTAACTTGAAATTACTGAAAACAAGCATGTATGATTTTACTTAGTTGATTTTGTATTTCCTGTACTTGTTTTTGGTTTATAGAGAGTAAAAGTGCTTCCTCTTACATCTACGATCGATGATTGAGTTGCTGCTGCAACAATTTTAGTTATTTCCAATAGATCTTTATTAGCGATAGCTACCTTCTGAGTTTTGACTTTCACAAGTTTATCAGATTTGAGCTGCTTATTCAATTGTTCAATTAAAGCATCGGTAACGCCTGTTTTACCAATCCAGATTTTCGGTTTGAGGTTAGAAGATCTTCTTTTCAGCCTATGAAATCTTTTTTTCTTTGGATTTTTTCTTGGTTCATTGGATAACGTTTGATCGTTTCGCACTTGAGACATGTTATGATCACTTTCCCTTTTCCATCAGGTCTGTTCCTTATACGTGAATTTGCACCTGGAACTAGAAAAGAGTTACATTTCTTGCAAAAATACATTTTATATTGTTTCGGTATTCTGACCTGACATTTCATACCGATCTTTCTAGCAAGTTCTACGTATCGATCGGCTAGAACAGGATCTTTTCTATAGCATTCTGATGCTAGCCTAAAGAGTTTTTCAATTCTTTCTTTGGCTATCACGCGTACTTTGTGCTGATCATTATATTTCATTATTGCATTCAACTAATACTAAATGTTTGGAAGTTAAACTTTCGTAATTCTCTACGTTAAGGCTGATCTAAAAGAATCTCATTTAAATTAAATACATTATTTTATGCTCAAGAAGATATTTCTAGTAGAGTTCATTGGGGAAAGAAAATGCTAACTTTAATTCTCGCTGAGTCTTCAATTGAGCGTATTCCAAAAGCGATAGTTAATGATCCCTCCGTCATAAGTGATGCCAAGAGACGCCGTAAAAAACCTGAACAACTAATCTTGGATAGATCTTACCATCATAACGCAATTAATAGACTATCAAATCCAGAGAAGAGAGGGCGTCCAGATATTATTCACATTACATTGCTCAATTGTCTGGGCTCACCACTAAATGTGACTGGAAAATTAACTACATATGTCCATACTATAGAAGATTTCATCATTGAAGTATCATCTAGAACTAGAATCCCCAGAAACAGCGAACGGTTCAAAGGAATTATAGAACAACTTTTCGAGGCCCATCGAATACCAACAGCGGGTAAACCTCTATTACAACTTAGAAAATCTAGTTTGAAAGAATTAATCAAAAAAGTTTCACCATCATATGTAGGTGTATTAACAACCCAAGGAGATTATGAGAATCTCACAAATCTTGGGCACCTCATTGTGAATCAAAAAAAGCCTGTTTTAATTATTGGAGGATTTTCTAAAGGTCACTTTACCAAAGAGACTTTAAAATTAGCAGATCAACAAATAAGCATCTTTCCCATAGGACTTGAAAGCTGGACGGTTGCCTCAAAAGTGATCTTTGCTTATGAAGAAGCTCTGGAAATCAAAACGCGCGTAATTTAGCTGGTAAGCACACACAAACTCAAATCAGTAACGAGCTAGTTAGATGGTAAAGTGGCGCATCAAAAAAAGCAAATGAGATGATTTCTTAGTATTAGATTTGAAGCATGCTATTGCACATCCTTTAAAGCATATTTAAATGATATACTACGAGATGTATGGTCCTCCAGGGTACAATTCAATCATATTTGACCCGAGTAGTGATTTTCCCTCTAACCACTCAACTAAAATGTGGACTCTTTCCATATGTTTATCTATAAACTTAATTTGACACTGGCCTTTTTCCAACTTAATTATCAATGAATTATGCCATATGGTTCTTGACCTGTCAGAATATCCGAGTTGAGCATGACTGTTTGGACTAAGGGATACCTCAACAAGGTCATCTCTACTAGAGTCTAAAACTCCCCCATCACTCACAGCTTCAATGATTAATTCTGCTTCGACTCCTAAATGTAATGCGCGGGACGGCTTTAATATAATAAGTTTTGAAGCCTCAATCGGTATTTCTTCAGGAGTCGTTAATACATAGTAGGTAGCTAAACTGAAGAGGCCGAGGAGCATAAGGGCTGCCGTGAATGCCTTAAAAAATTCTTCGTTCATGAGAAATTCCTCATCGTTCAACATTCTCAATAATTAGGCGGATAGTTTAAAGATAGCACGGGCTAATAAATATCTACCAATTCTAGAACCATATATAATTTCTATAATTAATGTATGCAGATCAAGCGAGGTCTGTACTGGCAAATGAAGAAATGGAGAAAGATCGAAATTTTTCAGAGTATTCTCTCGATTCTGATAATTTCATCCATCATAATTTTTTCATTCTATAGTGTATGTCCAAGTTTTTTCGGAAATTCACCTAAGGCAGTAAGACTGATTCTTGGTGGTCAATCATCAAATAAGATCATTATTGGCCAACCAGAAACCATAAGAGTGTACGCTATAGATGCATGTGGGAAAATAGATAGAAGTAGGAACGATACTATCGAGTTGGTAATTGATCCACCCAGCTCAGGAAGGATTCTTAATTCAACAAAATCGAGTTTGCGAAATGGTGAAGCAACATTCACAGTCGTAATTATTCGAAACGAAATATTTACTCTAACCGCCAAATGTATTGAAGGAAGTACAACGCTGGAATCCGTTACTGTACCGTTTAACCCTTATTTTCCCAGACCTTAACTCTGGTTTATTCTACCCTTGAATTTCGACTTCAACAAGAATTAGTATTTTTATCGCCAGCTAAATCTTGTTTGAAAGGATTAATCAAAAAAGTTTGGCCAACATATGTTGGTTCTTTAACAACCCAAGGAAATTATTAGAGCCCTACAAATCTTGGGCACCTCATTTTGAATCAAAAAAAGCCTGTTTTAATTATTGGAGAATTTTAGCGCGCGCTTACTTTAAAAGAAATTTTTGCTTATGAACAAGCTTTGGAAGTCAGCGATATATGCAATAGCAATCCATAGAAGCTAGCGTGTGCTATACTACCGTGCGTTAAACATTAACCCTTTACCATAACAAAACCAGAATCCTTGTATGTAAGACGTTTACACATGTTTTTTAGATCCATCAAATGGTGTATCCATTGTCTGAAGATGCAGAACTCAACTTATGGAAACGAAAAAAACTATTGGAAATGCAAAAACGTCTCATGGTCAAGAAAGTCGAGGAAGAACAAAAGAAGAATCAAGAGGACAAAGCAAAACCCATCATCAAACCTAAAGATGTCTTAAAGAGAATCTTTGTAGGAAGAGCTATAGAAGTCTGGGATCAAGCATGGAAACAATACCCTAACATAATGCTAAAGTTGGAGCCAGACCTCGCACGTCTTGTTATGAGCGGAGAAATAGAAGAATCAATAGATGAGAACCAACTCCTACATATCTTGAGAACAATAGGCCTAGATGTACGCTTCAACCTTAGAATTAAGATATTAAGAAATGGAAAACTGAAAACAATCTCCGAAAAATTAAAAGAAAAATAAAGCACCCTAAAATAAGTCATATAATAACCCGAAAAAGATCGGTTATAAGCCCAAATGGGGCCGCCTTAAGGTTTTTTAGCAATCTTCGCAAAATATTCTCCTTATGAACATTAGATCAATAAATGCGGGATTCAACATCAAAAACGACAAAAATGATAAAATTGTTCACGAAGCCTCAAATTTAATTTTAAGATTAAAGAAAGCTTTCAAAAAGAGACATCCGAAAGTTAGGACAACTAGATTTTGCTCTCAACCTTTGATACATGTTAAAGCTCTCAACCCAAGAGAATTAAATAAACTAACCATGAGCATGGATAGACTTTGTAAAAAAGAGAATATTAACTGGTTCTGTTTTCCTATTGGCGAAGTCAAAGATCAGAAAGACTATCAATTCATTAAAACTCTACCAGCAATTATGAGTAATTCTAAAATCTCGTTCTCAAACGTTATCGTCAGTCATGAAAATAAATTGAATTTTTCTGCCATCAATGAATGTGCTAGACAAGTTAAAAAGATCTCTAGAACCGACATGAGTGGATTTGATAATTTTAGATTTTGTGTAAGTGCAAATGTTAAACCTAACGGCGCGTTCTTCCCATACTCCTGGCATAAAGGGGAAGATGGTTTTTCTCTTGGTTTAGAGACAATCGATCTAATACTTAGAAACATAAGTAAGAATAAAGATCTTTCAGAAAACCGAAGAAGTATAGTAAATGCATTATCAGGTGAATTTGTTAGTATAGATAAAATTGCAAGAGAAATCGAGAAAGAAACAGGCTACAAATATCATGGCTTAGACTTATCTTTGGCACCATATCCAACTGATAACCATTCTATTGGTAAGACAATTCAAAAATTAGGGCTTGACAGATTTGGTGCAAACGGGACTTTATTTTTAACAGCATACCTAACTAATTTACTCAAACATCTAGAGAGAAAACTCTCTGTCAGAACAATTGGCTTTACTGGAGTAATGTACCCAGTATTGGAAGACAGATTCTTAACCGCAAGTAATGATATGAATATTCTCAACATGGAGAGTCTCTTACTATATTCCTCGGTATGTGGATGTGGTCCTGACATGATCCCATTACCCGGAGATGTTTCTGAAAAAGAAATATTTTCAATAATACTTGATATGTCATCGTTAGCTTTAATGTTGAACAAACCATTGATAGCAAGGCTTGTACCTATTCCAGATAAGAAAAGTGGAGAATTAACCAATTTTGATTATCATTTCTTCCATAATACAAAAATTATGAACGCTAGGAAGATGTCAATAAAAAGAAATATTCTTGAGAATAATTCTGAATTTGAATTCTTGTAACCTCATACGTTTACTCGTTTGGAAAGACTATTGTTTGATGACAGAAATACATAATCTAGCAGTGTACCTTAAGAAAATTGAGAAAAGCACTTTTATAATCTTCACATGGGTTTAATGTCGCTCATCCCATTAGAATCAATAAACCAAACAGTTTTACCTATAGGATTTACCATCGCTGCAGGATATATTTTCTTAGCTTTTTTTGGTTTTTTAAAAATCAATTTTAGTATTTTCTCTTTTTTCGCTCCAGAAATTAGGAAAAAAACACAATTTGCTCTATCGATTATCGGAAAGGTAATTGTTATCCTGTGAATTGGTTTCATCTCCGGTGGAGCATTAACGGCACATACTAATCTGTGCTTTTCAAATAAAACTGGATTTGCAGGAAAGAGTGATGCTGTATGACCATCTTCTCCCATCCCCAACAATATCAAATCGAATGATTGATAATCACTTTTTTCTGCAGAATAGTCAAACATTTTTTTAAGTAACATTTCATAAAATTCAGCTGATTTCTCTGGTGAAACATGCTCAACTGGAATTCTATGAACATTTCCTTGTGGGATATTCACTCTAGAAATAAATGAATCATATGCCATAGCAAAATTACTTTCAGCATGATTTTTCGGTACATATCTCTCATCTCCCCAAAACAGGTGAACCTGCTTCCAAGGAATTTTATTTGAGAATTCTGATGCAAGGAGACCATACAAAGTACGGGGCGTGTTGCCGCCTGATAAGGCTAACGTGAAACGTCCTTTCTTAGATATTACTGAATTAATCAAGTCAGAAATTTCTTTTGCCATAACCTTGCTGGTAATATTCAGATTTGGAAATATGAATATATTATCTCGATTTTCAATCATTTTTTCTAAGCCTAGCGCATGTAGAGACTATCTGTCTCAGAAGGATACCCACTGCCAGCTGGATATAGTCTAATGGGCTTATCCATTTTCAAAAGAGGGGTATAGAGGCTCCAAGCACTTTCTACTTCATCGGAGTGTACAAATAGAGTTTGATCGCCGTTGATCACGTCAAGAAGAAGAGCTTCATATGCATCTGGAGACGATCCAAAAGCTTCTGAATATTTGAAGTTTAGACTTTGTGTAGTTAGATTCATTGGCTGACCCAAGGACTTTACCTGTATTTTTAGGTCAAAACCTTCATCGGGCTGTATTGTGATTATCAACACATTGGGTTGTACAGAACAGGCAGGACCAAAGGGTGCGAAAATCGATACAGGGGCACATTGAAATCGAATTTTTATCTCAGTAAGCCTTTGAGGCATACGTTTTCCAGTAAATAGGAAAAATGGTACTCCTGCCCATCGCCAGTTTGCTATCTCCAAACGTAATCCAATAAAAGTTTCTGTTTTAGATTCCGGAGACACTCCTAGCTCTTCCCTATAACCCTTAACTTTTTTTCCATTTATCATCCCCTCCGTGTATTGTCCGAAAACTACATTTTCCGATTTGATCGGAGTTATTTGGTGAAGAATCTTTATTTTCTCATTACGGATAGCATCTGATTCAAAAGTAGTAGGAGGCTCCATCGCAACTAAAGTTAATAGTTGTGTTAAATGGTTTTCTACCATATCACGTAGTGCACCACTCTGTTCATAATAATTAGCTCTTTTTTCGATTCCTTGATTCTCAGCGACTACAATATCTATACTTTCGATATGCTCACGGTTCCATAAATGTTCGAAAAACGCATTTGCAAATCGAAAGACTAGAAGATTTTGAACTGTCTCTTTACCAAGAAAATGATCAATTCGATAAATCTGTGATTCTTTAAAATGTCTATGAACTAACTTATTAAGGTCCTTTGCTGATTCTAGGTCGTGTCCAAAAGGCTTCTCTATAACAATTCGTGTCCAACCTGACCCTTTGTTAAGTCCGCTTTCTCCGAGACCTTTGATAGTAGGAGGAAAAGCGTTAGGCGGCAGAGCCATGTAAAATACTCGATTACCTGAAAGTTCTTTTTGAGTTTCCAATTTCAATATTCGATCGGAAAGTTTTTTGTAGTCTTCTAGATTTCCTTCACCAATAGAATGATAATGTACACATTGTTCACACCATTCTGAGAAGGTCTTATCATTAATGGATAATCCTGAAGTTTTGAGTAGGCTTTTGATTTGGTCTCGAAAAGTCGTATCATTGTATTCTTTGCTTCGAGACACTCCAAGTATTACTGATTTTCCTTGAAGTACACCTTTAGTTGATAGCTGGTATAGGGCTGGAAACAATTTTCGACGAGCTAGATTGCCAGTCGCACCGAGAATGATGAAAATATGTGGGTCAATCTGTTTTTTTATCATTTTATCTCTTGACCGCGTGTCCACCAAATTTTTGTCTCATGACCGCCAGTATTCTATCTGCAAAGGATTCATTGTCTCGGGATCGAAGTCGTCTTAAGAGTGATAAGGTTATGATGGGTGCTGCAACATCTAAATCAATCGCTTCAAATATTGTCCAACGGCCTTCGCCAGAATCTTCAACATATGGTGCAATGTTCTTTAATTCTGAATCCTCTTCAAGAGCTTGTGACGTCAGATCGAGTAACCATGATCTGATAACACTTCCGAAACGCAAAATCTCAGCTATTTGATGCAGATTTAGATTAAATTCGCTCTTCTTTTTTAGTAAGGCAAATCCTTCGGCATATGCTTGCATTAAGCCGTACTCGATACCGTTATGAACCATTTTTACAAAGTGACCTGTGCCATTTGTTCCTACGTGACCCCAACCTTTGTCCTTAGTTGGAGCAAGCGTTTCGAAAATCGGGTTTAGTTGTTCCACAACATCCTTCTCTCCACCTACCATCATACTATACCCTTCTGTTAGACCCCAAATACCACCACTAGTGCCCACATCCACATAGTGGATCTTATTCTCTTTGAGCAATGCCGCTCGACGTATGCTATCTTTATAATACGAGTTGCCTCCGTCGATGATCACATCACCTTCTTCTAATTCAGGTGAAATATCTTGAATTGTTTTATCTATTGGGTCTCCAGCAGGAATCATCAACCAGATTATCCGAGGGACAGATAATTTCTGAACCAATTCCTTTAGTGAATATGCTCCATCTATTCCTTTTTCCTTTGCTTGATTGACTATTTCTTCGCGTCTAGCATAGCCAACAACTTTATGTCCACCTTTTACCAGCCGAGTCGCCATATTCAAACCCATGCGTCCTAATCCTATCATTCCTAATTGCATTCTTTATTCCCTCTTTTTCTAAACAGAATAATGTTTACAATTACAGATAGATCTTTTTAAAATGATTTTTGACTTTTTTTAGTAGCAGCCGATTTTTTTAGCAATCTTGTCTTCATATCTTTTCTTTATATTTAATGAAAAATAATTTATTGCTTTAATAATCTCTTAGCTCGATTAACAACATTTTTTTCGGTAAAACCAAATTTCTCATAAACCACTTTGCCAGGTGCTGATGCTCCGAATCGATCCACACCAATTATATCCCCTTTATCTCCAACATATTTTCTCCATCCTAGGGATACTCCGGCTTCTATGGCAAGCGTAGGTATTTCTGGAGGAAGAATTTTCATTTTGTATTCTTCTGTTTGCTCTTCGAAAAGCTCCCATGAAGGCATCGAGACAATACGAGTTTCTATTCCGTTTATTTTCAATTCTTTGCTAGATGCTAATGCTAGATGAACTTCTGATCCTGTTGCTATTAAGATAATATCAGCTTTACCAGATTCGGCTTCAGATAAAATATAGGCACCTCTAGGAACGCCATCTCTGATCGGATATTTCACTGGATCGAGAATTGGCAGTTTCTGTCTCGTGAATATTAGGACAGTTGGGCCTTTCCTATCAATCGCTATTTGCCAGGCCATCGCTGTCTCATTGGCGTCAGCGGGCCGAATGACTGTTAACCTAGGAATAGTTCTGAGACTCATTAACTGCTCAATTGGTTGATGTGTTGGACCGTCTTCGCCAAGACTAATACTGTCATGTGTAAAAATAAAAATCACATGAGTTTTCATTAAAGCTGCTAGTCTTATTGGTGGACGCATATAATCAGAAAAAACAAGAAATGTCGCTGTATATGGAATGAAATTGCTATGTAAGGCCATGCCGTTGGCTATAGCCCCCATTGAATGCTCTCTAACACCGAAATGGACGTTATGAGCGCAAACTTTACCAAAACCCAAGTCACCGTAACCCATTAAAAGTGTCTTTGTTGATGGCGCAAGATCTGCTGATCCACCTACTAGAATATGTGGAGGCGCCCCATTTAGTGAGTGTAGTTTCCTTGTTAGGTTATTCATGACTCTGCCTGAGGCTGCTCTAGTTGATAATGGGCCATCCTTCGGGTTGAAGAATTGTATGTAGCTCTTCCAGTCAGCAGGTAATCGCCCGTTTATTGTCTTCTCGAATTGGGAATAGAAGTCTGGATATTTCTTTTGGTAAGAATCGAGAATCTTGTAATATTTTTTCTCAAGCTCAGCTCCTTTTTGGATAGATCTTCGGAAATGGTTTAAAGAATCTTCAGGAATGTAGAATGATGGTTCGATGGGCCATCCTAGAGATTCCTTTGTGGCTTTCAAAGCTTCTGGACCTAGTGGTTCTCCATGTGCTTCTGCTGAATCTTGTTTGGGACTGCCATATCCAATACGAGTTCTAACTATTATGAGAGAGGGTTTTTCTTTTTGGGATTTTGCAGAATTTATTGCTTTTTCAATGTTTTCTAAATCATTACCATCGGGTACTTTGAGAACGTTCCAGCCATAGGCTTCAAAACGATCCTTCACATTTTCAGTGAATGCAAAATCAGTCTCGCCCTCGATCGAGATATGATTATCATCATATAGGAAAATGATCTTGTTCAGTTTTAGAGTTCCGGCAAGTGAGGCGGCCTCGGAAGCGACACCTTCCATAAGGTCTCCGTCTGAAACTATTCCATAAGTATAATGGTCTACTATTTCATATTCTGGGAAGTTGAAACAATTGGCTAGAAATATTTCAGCAAGAGCCATTCCAACACCCATTGCAAAACCTTGGCCTAATGGACCTGTAGTAGCCTCGACTCCTTGTGTTAAGCCAAATTCTGGATGCCCTGGAGTTTTACTTTCCCATTGTCGAAATTGTTTCAATTCTTTTAGAGGAAGATCATAACCGTACACGTGTAAGAGAGAATATAGTAAAGCGGATCCATGTCCTGCTGAAAGTATGAAACGATCTCGATTAATCCATTTTGGATTCTTCGGATTATGACGCAAGAATTTATCCCATAATACATAAGCCATAGGTGCCGCACCGAGAGGAAGACCTGGATGTCCTGACTGGGCTTTTTCAACAGCGTCAACAGCTAAGAATCGGAGTGTATTTACGCAGATTCTATCTAGATCGGTCATAATAATGTTCATCTTTACTTTTAGAATTTATCATCATGAAATGGTTCCAGTTAACTGATGTTGAGCAAGGGTAGCTGCTCCAACTACACCTGCCTTTCCACCTAAAGATGCTTTAGTGAACCTTAAATTTTCGATTGCTGGCTTTAACGCCTCTTTTTTTGTTTGTTCTTCTATCATTTGGATTAGTTCCGGTATTCCTTCTATTACTCCACCACCAAGTACTATAAGGCAAGGGTTGAATGCATTCACTATACTCGAAACACCTGCCGCGATATAGCGACTGGTTTCCTTAACAATATTCAAAGCTAATTTGTCTCCATCATGGTATGCTTTACTTACAGTGGCAGCGGTTATTTGTTCAACATGACCAGCAATTTCTAATAGAGCTTTGCCAGCAGAAGAATCACTGCAAACAGCATCTTGTGCTCTTTCTGCTATGGCCCATCCACCACCGTATGCTTCCATACAGCCCCTCTTGGGACAATGACAATTTCTGCCATCAACTACTATCGTAATATGTCCAAGCTCTCCTGCAGTATTAGTGCAACCTCTCACCAATCTACCGCTTGTTATTACACCGCCACCTATTCCCGTTCCAACGAAAAGAACAACTAGATCATTGACGCCTTTTCCAGATCCATGTTCCCATTCACCCAATGTCGCCGCACGTACATCATTAGTCACAATTACAGGCAGTCCTAATTCTTCTTCTAATCTTGTTTTAAGAGGTACATCACACCAATTGAGATTAGGCGCAGATCTCACCATGCCATTAACATCAATCTGACCTGCGATACCAATTCCCAAAGCTTTAGGATTATATTTCTCTTGTTGGAGAAGTTCAGTTATACATCCAACAAGATCTTCAACGACATTGTCGTATCCTTTTTCTGAATTAGTGGGATATCTATGCGAACTTAGAATATCGCCTTCCCTATCTAATATGGCCGCCGCTACTTTTGTACCACCGAGATCCACACCTATTGTTGTTGGGGGTAGAATTTTTTCAGTCAATTATCATCCAACTTTTCATCTAATAAATTGTGAAATATACTATAATCTTCGATTATGAAATTATTTGAATGACAAATAATTCTTTCTAACTATGGGATTACAAACAATTTATTTATTTGATAAACTCCCAGTTACTAAATAAGCTCTCATATACAAGTTTGAAATTCTAAAAGTGAATTTCTATGAAGAAATCAGAAATTATTGTTCCGTTAGATGTTCCAAAAAGAGTCAGAGAGAAATATATTAAAAATTATTTCAATGCAACATCAGGTTCTGGAAGACTTATGCTTTTTGCAGGAGATCAGAAGATCGAGCATCTAAACGCGGATTTCTTTGGTGAAGACATTCATCTTGATGATTCAAATCCAGAACATCTTTTCAAAATTGCAAGCAAAGCAAACATAGGCCTTTTTGCTACTCAGCTCGGTCTTGTTGCACGATACGGTATGCATTATAGAAAAGTTCCATTCCTCGTAAAATTGAATTCAAAAACTAATCTTATCAAAAAAAATCAAAAGGATCCTTACAGTGAACAGCTTATTGATGTAAGTCAGGTAGTTGAATTTCAGAAGAATAGTGGATTGAGAATACTTGGCGTAGGCTATACCATTTATCTTGGAAGCGAATATGAGCCTGATATGTTAAGAAAAGCATCGCAAATCATATACGAAGCACATAGATATGGACTAATTGCGGTTCTCTGGATCTATCCTAGAGGAAAGGGTGTTGACGATGAGAGAGATCCTCATCTAGTTGCTGGTGCAACAGGAGTTGGTGCTTGTCTTGGTGCAGATTTCGTTAAAGTTAATTATCCAAAACAAGAGGGGAAAGAATCAAAAGAAATATTCAAAGAAGCTGTAATTTCCGCTGGAAGAACAAAGGTCATATGTGCTGGAGGACCTTCAACTAACGTTAAGATTTTTCTTAATGAACTTCATGATCAAATTGAGAGTGGAGCATCAGGAAACGCAACTGGAAGAAATATACATCAAAAAGGCCTTGAAGAAGCCGTTCGTATGTGCAATGCAATATACGCAATAACTATAGAAAACTCTACTGTAGAAGATGCATACTCTAGGTATATTCAAGAATGAAAAAGACATTAGTCTGTCTCGATAGAGACGGCACACTAATTTACGATGAGAAATATCATCTTGGAAGAACCGATGATTGGAAATCTAAAATTAAGATCTTACCAACAGTCATCGAAGGTTTAAGATTACTAAGGACTCTTCCAAATGTAGCAATATATGTAATCACAAACCAGCCAGGAGTAGCAGTAAAAAATTTCCCTCTATTGACTCTTGATAGAGCACATGAAGTGAATCGGCACATCTTAACTCAAATTGCAAAAATGGGTGGGCAGATAGATGGTTATTTCCTGTGTCCACATGCAAACTTACAATATATTAAAAAAAGGACTGCCTATCATTTTGATGAAAGAATGGTCTGTGATTGCGAGTGTGAAAAACCGAAGTCAGGAATGGTTTTTGACGCACTCAAAACAGAGGGATTAACTCGAGAGGAGACTATTCTATACGTGATCGGAGACCGTTCAAGCGATGTTGAAACAGCACTAAATATCAATGGTACAGGGATCCTGATTCCTTTTGAAAATGAACCTAGACATATTGAAAAAATAAAAAAACTCAATCAAACTAATGTTTACATTGCAAGAGACTTCCTGGATGCCTCAAAATTCATTGTAAAACAAAATAAATCAAAATAATCACGTACAACAAAATACCAACATGCACAAAACATGAATCCATGAAGAATAATTCATAGACAATTAAGAAACTGTGAATAAGATGATTAACACAATTTTTACAGATTTTGATGGAACTCTTCATGATTCAGACTCGAAATTTGAGGGTAAACTAGATGGATTTCTTGGTTTTGACGGAAAGACTGTATGGCATACATTCTTTTTCAAAGTTCATAGAGAAATAATTCATAAAAATTTTCCAGAGAAACACAATGATTCGGTATTTCATAGCAAGTTGCTTTTTGAATTATTAGGGAAACAATACAACAAGGAAGAAGCCAAACGTTTTATCCAAGCATGCGAACAAGCGGAAAAAGAGTGTTGGACAAATCCTAGTTATTTTGACGAGACTCACGAATTCCTTCAAAGAATGAGGAATAATGATTTTAAAATTTGTTTGACAACTGGATCTCACGCTGAAAAAAAAGCTAGAGGAATAGAGAGATTTTTTTCAAAACAATTTTTTGATTTTACTTTTGATGAAAAAATAATTGGTTATAGAAAAACAGAAAATAATTACTATAAAAGAGCCTTAATTTTTTCAAATTCTAATTCTCAACATACTGTAAGTATCGGCGACACATTGTCACACGACATTTTTCCTGCAAAATCCATAGGAATCGCAACAATTTGGATTAATAGAAGAAATGAAAAAAATTTTAAAGACAACAACATGCCCGATTATGAAATATCTAACCTTCTTGAGGCTTTGGATAAATTGAAGTTAAAGTAACTTTTTTTCTGACCACTCTATATAGGCTACCCAAAGTTTTATGTTTAAAAAACGTTGACAACATATTATGCCAAAAACTAAGAAGAAACCAAGAAAAAGGACAACATCCAAGAAAAGTAAGAGTAAAACAAGAACCAAAAAGAAAAAAGCAACATCCAAGAGAAAACCAAAACTCCATACCAAACTAAAAAGAACGATACGAAGGAGCACAAGAACTACAAAACGTAAAGTTGGCAAAGGCTTAGTCAGGATGGGCAGAAGTATAAGTAGATAGAACAGCCTAACCAAATACTGACTCTAAGAATTCTTCCATTATCTAAGCGTAGCTGATAGATGTTTGATAAAAAAGATAGAATTCTGCAGTCCTTAGAATTCCATTAAGTTAACTGAAACCATAGTGGATTCAAGAGGTGTTCTTCCGGCAATCCAATTAGCAATCAAAATTACTATCTCGCTTTGATTAATTACAACAATGAATGTAGCTTCACCGTTTCGCAAATTCGCTCTCGTAGAGTTGAGAATGGTTGCTGAACCTGGTGGATCTATTACCAACTCAATAATGTCATTTCTACTTCTATCTATTTGGCCGTTAGTATTGGAAGCGTATATCGTTATGACTTGTGGTTGACCAATTGTGATAGTATTTGATGGTGGTCCGCTGATAACTAGCTTCACCGCCTCTGGAGAATTGGACCTAAAAAAATTTGGCCATACACTATAGGCCGAGATAATTATAATGGAGAAAACAATTAAGATTGATAAAATAGTTTGCGCTATCTCAACTTTTCTCCATTTTTTCATATGGTGATGTCGACTCCATATTATTTACACATGTCGATGAGGGAACGTATATGTGGTTCCAATAATGTGATATCTTCATCTGATGCTCCCAGCTCAAGCGATGTTACTGGGATACCAAGTTCTTCTCTTATTGTCTCTTTCACTATCCTATCAGATTGGGAAAAGTTTCTACATCCAACAAGATTTCCTATTATAACTGCGTCTGGATTCTGTTTTTTAATATAGGATGTCAGTATTTTTGATCTTTCGATACTTGGAATGTTATGAGGCATACGCCAAATCCATTTTGCTAGTTCCTTTTGAACATTGGTATGCTCAGGAATCAATTCATAGAATAATGAGAGATATGTGTCGCAGCCGACTGATACTCCACCACAATCCTCGATAAGATTCCAGAATCCCAGTTGTTGGGGAGCCATACCAACAAAATATATTCTTGTAGCACCATCTTGGATTCCTGGTGCAGTTTCACCATTTTTATTTCTAGATTCAATTTCTGTTTTGATTCTGTTCAGAATCGGTCCTGTTATGTCTGGATCTTGGAGATAGTCTCCTGCAGATGCTTGTATTAGAAAGTACTCTAAAGCTGATACTGGCACAGATTGGGTGGATAAAAATTCGGTGATATCACTTAGAAGATTTCTTATATAATTCCCTTTTTTTATCTCTTCAAGAAGTCTTTCTTCAGAGAATTTATAACCTCGCCGGCGACTAAGTCGATTGAACATTGAAGACAATTCTTGCAGAATAAATGAGACGGCATTATTCTCTGATTCAAAATTGAATGGTGGTATTTCTATTGAGTAGAATGGTTTCCCAATCCTTCTAGCCATTGTCTGCCAACTTTTTGAAGACATATCACAAAATCCTGCTGCTGCCAAGAACATATCAATGTCTGAGTCATTTTCTTTTGACAGTATTTTACTGACTGCTGATAGATTCCAAGGACAGCAATCTGCACTCAGACCTGCCTCGATCGCATATTTTGAAGTGTTTATCTCGTCATCTTTTGTAGTAACTAAACCTTCATGAAGAAGGAGATCGTAAGGGGTTGCACCCATAGAGAATATAATTTCCGGAGGGAATAATCGCCATTTAGCGATAACTCGGGATCGAGTGGAACTTATCCTATTCCTACTATCTAATATCAAATTCCATAATCTGCTAAAGCTTTCAAATGAATCGTCAAACCGGATCTTTCGAGATGAAACAGGAGCTGTGATTTCAGACACCTCTTATCATTTCAAGAAAAGCCTCAATTTTCGTTCTAGTAGTTCCAATATCTGCTGATGAATATTCAGTTTCGATCAGCAATGATGGGATTCCAAGCTCTTTTTTAATAGCTTCTTCAAATTCCCTAAATTCTAATCTATATGTATCGCAAGATTTGAGATTATAATATATCAAACCTTGAGATTTACTTTCCCT